>VTLG01017193.1_pt1 | contig 11090 bp, 11 predicted proteins | sample 4694571 | NCBI WGS metagenome assembly VTLG01 (sample SAMN12604809, study PRJNA352737) | marine metagenome | biome: ENVO:00000447; feature: ENVO:00000209|ENVO:00000569|ENVO:01000036; material: ENVO:00002151; isolation source: viral sequences binned using virsorter ... | reverse complement strand
CTTAGTGACTGAGATTGTTGTTGTCTAAGAGCATCTATATGTGGTTGTGTCTGTTGACGTATCCTTTCGACACTTGTTTGACCACCAGTTTGTAGCTCCTGGAATCTTCCTCCAGTACCACTTCTACCCGTAGGTTTGTAGTATTTTGCCATAATTTTTTTATTTAATTAAACTGAATTTTTAAGAATTCCAAACAGCACCTGAATCCCATCCTCCAAAATCACTATAAGAATAGCCCCCACTACCTCCAGAAGGGGCCGGACTAAAAAAAGCGCCAGCCAAAGTTCCAATTGATGAGGCAATACCTGGTAAAGCTTGTCCCCAAGCAGCATTAGCTGCAGCACTTGCAGAATATTGTGCTCCAAGTACAGGTTCAGGTCCGAAGTCAAAGTCTTCTAAAGCTCTAGGATCTAGTTGTTCAGATATAGGTGTAGCAAAAGGAATAACAGGATCTGGTAATGTACCAGGATGTAGCATTCTTTGTGCTTCAGCAGCCATATCAGCAGCTATATGTTTTCTAGAATTCGATGATAAAACAGAATTCAAATTTAATGCAGAAGTAGTTAATGATTCACTTAACATAGCAAGTTCTAAACCAGGTACAACTTCTGCTGCTTGTACAGCTTTTCTACCAGTTCTACCTGCTCCAGTTCTTGCTCTTGCTTTTCCTTCTTGAGTTAATCTTTCTAAAGCTATATTTTGTGAATCAAATAAAGCTTCTATTCTAGCTTCTTCAATATCTCGTACAGCATCATTATCAGCAGCTTCTCTTTGGATCTGATTCATGCCAACTTTTTGGGCATAAACTTTATTTGATTGTGCAAATTGACGATTCTTACTATCTTGTTGATAGTTTCGTATTTGCATAGCATAGTTATACTGAGAAAGATTTGTTGCATCTTTATGTTGTGCAGTTCTGTTCTCATTTCTTCTGGATGCTGCTATTTTCTCAATGGTAAACTGGTGATCAGCCTTAAGCTTTTCACCATCCATCTCATGCTTTTTTTTGTTATACTCATGCTGTCTTTGATTTGCAGCATTTTGAGCATTAGCTTGAGATCTAGCAGCACTAGCGGCTTTATTACCGCCTATGGCGCCGCCTATAAGACCAATTCCAGCACTTACAATAGTTCCTAGTATTTGCATTTCCATGCCGGATTCAGCCATCATTCTATCATGAGGCTTGTCAGCACCAGGCGGTAGCATATTGCGTTCAACGTCATTAATTGGTACGTCGAACTCATTCATCATTTGATACATGTATTATAATCTCCGATATGATCTTGGAGTATAAGCACCTTCCCACATCATAGAATTAAGAGCAACAGGGAACGGTGAATCATTAAAAATTCTAAGTTCAAAGTTAGTATTTCTTTGATGTATTGGTATACTTACTATGGATTGATCCTTAATTGCAATATCATTACCTAAGTATGTATCAGCAATAGCAGTTGGTGTTAAATTATACCATTCATCTAAATAAATTCTGATATCTGCAGCATAATCTGGAGCAGTACCAAATCTAATTGACGTATCAGTTAAGAAAGAAAATGCTGATGTTTGTTGTACAACATTATTAATTTTAACTTTTACTTGATCTCTATCAATATAATTTAATTCAGGTGCAGTCCAGTTATAATCAGTTGTTGTACCATCTCCAACATAACTTATAGAGCCTGGTAATCTTCCTGTAGATTTAAGTTTAAAACTCATAACACCTGATAAACCAAGTGCAAATTTCATTCTAGCTACAGTTAAGTTAGCTGAGAAATCACTTTGAGTCATAGCCTCATCACGTCTAAAATAAGTCTTAGGTAATATAATATCTAAATCATATTTCCATCCAGTGTATATATCTCCAGCTACATTAACACTAGCTGTACCATTAGGACCAGAATAACTTAAACCAGTAAGATCTTTTCCTGGAACTTTAAAGTAAGGGCCAAGACCATCTGAGCTTCTATCTGGTGAAATAGTAAAACCAGACTCAATAAATTGCCCTGTAGCGGTACTACCAGCAATAATAATAACTGGAGTAAGATCAGAATCATTATTATATCTTGTATAAACTTTAGTACCTTGATATACAGAAGCTGTAGCAGTAGCACCACTACCTCCTCCACCTGAGAAAGACACCACAGCACCGTTCTGATAACCACTACCACCATTATTTAAGGTGATAGCTGTAACAGCACCTCCAGAGACCGTAGCAGTCGCTGCTGCGCCGCTTCCTGGTGTACCTGATCCTGGTCCTGTACCTGACCCAGCAATTGTAACTGTTGGTGCAGATGAATATCCACTACCTCCAGCTGTTATAGTTATAGTTTCAACGCTTTGATATTGACTACTATTAGCAGTAGCAAATAAATCCATACAAGGATTAAGTCTATCTCCTGCATTGTTAACAAGAATAGCATCGTCAGGACTCTGACTTAAACTTGCTTTACCTAATGTAAATTGATTACCTTGTTTAGTTACTACAAAGAAATCATCGGAATCTGCAGCCATAGCTTGAACAGTTCCACATAACTCCCAGTTATACCATGATTCTACTAAGTTCTTTTCTCCATCATTATAGAATCTGAAGAAGTAAACTTTGCTTGAATTTTGATCTGACAAAGCTAAGAATTGATTCTGAGGGGACGCAATAAACGTATCTACTGAGTCTGGTATCCATTCATTAACAACTCTTCCTATGTCTAAAACTATTGGATTTTCATCTTGACCACGTGTGGACATTGCAAATACACGTGTATAACTTGGTGTTTTACTTATAAAATTAATATTCGTACCCATATCAACAGGATCTACTGCTGTATCCATTTCATAGTTAGAAATAGTACGGATAACCGTAGTTGAAGGTGTTAGAATTCCGTCTCCAGATTGCATTAAAAATTGTTGATTCTTACTAAACAGGACTAAACCTTGAACTGTAGGAATCACAGCGTGCAATGCTGCAGGTCGAATTGTAGAACAACTTAAATCAATTGGGTCTGCATCCGTTATTGTCTGAGCAGATTCATGGTAAAAATTGTAGAAATCCTTTGATTGACTTAGGTTAACATTGTCTTTTGACAGGAAACCTAGTCTGTTATTATGGAAAAATGATTGTTGTATTTTCTGACCGACAAAACTTGGATGTTCATTAGTAACATCATCACCTACTAACCTTTCAATCCAAGTAATTTTTCTTAATTCAAATGTATTTAAAGCACTATTGATGAGTTCATGCGGCATAGTGTCTTGATTTAGACCTACTGATACACTAGGATCTATTGTTTCTTTCCAGTGTCCAGGACCAGATGAACCGACATCAGGTACAAATTTAGCAAAGTAAGTATCTTTATCAGATATAGTATTAAAGATTTTTACTGTATGACCATCAAAAGACTGAGAAGGTAACTGTCCGATATTATCAACTTGATCTTGGAATACGGTCATCTTAGTATTATCTAAGCCACCTTTTGCTGTAATTGTAATAGCAGTTGCTTTTGTTATATGTACTGTAGTTAAATATTTTACAGCTGTAAGTCCAGTGATAGCATCAATCTGTGTTTTGAAATAATCTAAAACTTCATCATAACCATCGCCACTTTGAGCTGTATATGTTTTTGTAGTACTATCTATAACTACTGTATATACTTCTCCTGTTACTACAGCACCACTTATTACAAGAGTTGCTTGTTTATTAACTACAAATGTAGGGTCTGATTGTACAGCAGCTGTTATTAAATTATTTGTTATAATAGAAGTATCTTGTACAGTTAGGATATCATAGTTTGATCGTGCTCCTGTTAGATATGCTTGGGCACCAGTACCATATGTTACAGTGCAAGCTGCTCCTGAAGTAGCATTCCAGATATCTATATCACCTGTACTACCACCTAAAGCAGGTTTAATACATCCTATATACTTCTCATCTTCATCTCTGTGGATATAAAACCATTTACAATTATCATAGTCTGTCCCATCACCTAGATTCTGTATCCATTTAACACCTGGTCTTTTTGTTAAACCAAATGTAGGATCTGGAAACCCATTAAGACATTCTTTGACTTGTCCTGGTTTCTTTTTATCATCAGCTTGTTTAGATACACCACCTAAATAACTGTTTACTCTTTGTGTTACAGCTGCCATTATCTTCTTAAAGCTTGGTATGGTTGATAACTGATGTAGCTATTTTTTCTTCCTTGTGCAGTACCAAAGAAACTGAATTCACCTTGGTTATGTTCATACTCCATAGCTAAACTTCTTGAATAAGCTTCTTGTTGCTGAAGTATGTTGTATTGTTCAGAATCTCCAACTATACGTTGTGAAGTTAGTACAGCAGCTCTAGCTACAATAAAGTCTTGTACTGGTCTTGGAATATCAATCCAGTCATAGAACCAGATAATATCTACTTTAACTTCATCTTCAGTCCATTTATATGTATGCTTTGTTCTATCATATAACATTGGACCTAGAATAGGTGTAGTTGATGCAACAGTTGCTACAACATTCTGAGCTGTACCTGTTAAAGATTTATCAATAGTTATAGTATCATTTAAAATATAATTTATACCTGGTTCTTTCACTCTAATCTCTGATACAACATTTAATTTTATTGTTATATCAACTGTTAATCCTCTACCAGACCCGTTTGTTGTAGTAACTAGAGAAGCTTTATCACCATTAGTGCCACCACTTGCTCCATTATTAGTTATATTAAATCCTTTAGGTTGAACAGTATACTGACCTGATCTTCTTACAGCATCTTTATGACCCTCTCCAGAATAAGATAGTGGATCTGCAAATTCAGAGAGTTTAATCTGTAATATATTATTAGGTATCAGTATGAAATCATTTTCGTTAGGAGTTATTTTATATTCATATTCTTTATTGAAGGTCCATCCTTCAGCCTGTACTTCACGTGATACTTGGAGTAATGTATCGTAGGCAATCGCAACCTCTGGGTTGGTTTGGTCTAGTGTCGTTACAGGTGCCTGACCACATGACGACAGTATTTGGTTTATTGCAGGTAGCTCCTGTGTAGCGTTAGTGGTTGGATAAGGCATAATAAGTTTTGTTAGAAAAGAGGGGTGGTGAATCCCTCTATGTATGTATTACCCGAATGCAGCAGGTGCGGTTGCTGTACCAGCGTACAGTTCCACAGCAGCAGCTGGGTTAAGATAGTCGGCTCCCATTGCCAAGCGTCCAAGAATAACGTCACCCTGATAAATCACGGATACATCACCATTTGTTACTTGTACTTGAGGACCGATTGCTTCTACAACACCTGCAGCTTCCTTCTGGAAGATAAGTCCACAGCTATTTTCGAAGTTTGAAGTACCATTACCATAGTTGTTAACGGTCTTAACAGCACCACTTCCAGCGGTTTCGTCAACCATTTCAACTTCAACGAAGTCACCCTTGTTACCTGGATCGGTTACACCTGGGTTGGTTGCAGAACCTGTTCCGAACTTAGTACCGTAACGTCCGAAGAATGGGATGTTCATTGACTTGTAGATCTTGATGCCTGCAATCTCAACGATTCCATTTCCTTTCTGACGAGAAGTACCTTGCTCATCACGGTTAACAAGTCCATTCTCACCGACCTGTTGAATCAATTCATAGTACTGTCTAGGGTTCAATACACCTACACGACCCTCTGTACTTACTCCTTTTTCATCAAGAGCAGCAGCAGCATCGTAGAATGCATTGACTAGGCCAGTAGCACTATAAGCATCTGATCCATTTGTTGTAGTACCTACACGGACTTGTGTTCCGCCTGGCTCTACATAATTGGTCTTAGTGATTGGGCTTGCTTTACGTGCAGCTTTGGTAACTGCTTGGAAGATTTTTCTGTCATATTTCTCAGCAAGAGCATAGCCGATCTTACGTGAAATCTCTCCTCTTAGGTCATAGTGAGCAAGTGTCTCGTCTAGCTCATATACGAATGCACTGGAGATGAGTAGATCATCACAAGTGATTGTACGCTCAGCCACTGGAGGTGCACTGTCACTGTTACCTAGTATGCTGTTTCCTGGTGTATGATATTCAGCAGTCGTGCGACCCGTGAAGATGAACTGCAAAGACTTGCCGTTCTTTAGGGTACGCTTCATGACTAGATCCCTTGCAATTGTATTGCGTTGGAATCCTTTGAATAGCTCTCCAGAAAATAGCTTCAAATATAAAGCTCTTCGATTCGCGGTACTTGATATGTCCGAGTTATTAGCACCCGGCGAGGTAAGATCCGCAAGAGGCTCATTACTATTTTGTTGTGCCATTTATTTGGATAAGTTAAAAAAGATATTTACGTTCTCAGCTGAAATTTTTTGCGCTTAAATGTTGTGGTCTTTCCCACCGTCTAGACGGCAAAGGGTATCCTCGTAAGGGCCTATGCCAATGAAAGGGGAGTCCGACTCTGAGGTGCTCCCCTCCCTCTCAAGAAGTTAGTGCTTCTTCAAGAGATTCATATTCTTCATCTGTACCAGGAGGTTGATAATCACTGGGCATAGTATCCACTGGATCTTTTATCTCTGGTTCAGGAGATAATGAAGTAACAAAAGCTGATGCTTTCTTACTTTGATGTGCCATTAGAAGTTGTATTTAGCTCCGATTTTTGTTGACCAGTCGTTGTCTACGTCCTCATCTTCAGTAGTAATTACTGCGACTTCTCCATAAACATTGAGGCGCTCTGTAGCATCTACTGATGCACCTACTTTACCGGACAACTGCGTGTCACCGTCTACTGCGTCTGAGTTGACGAGGGCTGGTCCACCTTGAATGTAATAATCAAGGGCACCTTCTGAGCCTTCGTACCCAATGTGGAAGTCGGTTGTACGACTCTTATAGTCAGATCCGGTGTAGGATGCGTTCGATTCTACGTTGACGTAGGGTCCGGCGATTGCTGTACCTGCTGTCGTGAATACCGAGGCAAGGATCAAGGCTATTTTTTTCATAATTAATTAAATAGTTTTCGTGTAAGGCACGCCGCGATACTTGTAGGTTCTCTGCTTTTTTACTTGCATTGATTTACTCCATAGTACCACACCCCCGTTCCATGATGTGGTTTCATGCGTTCCATAAAGGAATGAACGGACGCGGCGTTATCGTTTATAATAAACCTGGTATGATTTGTCCAGTAAATATATAGGAACCGATTGCTGCAATGAATCCTATCATAGCAAGCTGACCGTTAACGCGCTCTGCGTTTTCAAAATAATCCTGTTCGATTACTTGTACTTGTGGCTCAGTTGCGTGAATGTTGTTAGGCATTAAAGGTTAGAATAAGTGTACTGGGCGAGGATGATAGTTCAGGTCGCCGCTTAACTATTACTTATTTTGATTCATCATTAAGAGGGGGAGGGCTATGCAGTTTATCTTGCCAGGATCTTCTACGTGCTCTTTCTTTAGCACGCTTACGATACTTCTCAAGTTGTTCATTTTGTACTGCCATACCACCCTTCTTACGGTTGGCTTTCTGTTCGTCTGTGTAATGATCAGGCATAGTTCATAGATTGTATAAGTAATTGGTTACGTCGCTTATCTTCCTTAGGATTCTGCGCACCTTTAATAGGCAACTTTAACTGACCATCAGGTTCCGCCTCATACTGTCGTTGTTGACCTTGACCTGGTTGAGGATAAGCACTAGGATTATTCTTCCTGTTAAACTCTTTATAAGGTGAGCTTGGTTCTTTAGATATAAGCGTCTGATCGTTTATTGCCCCCGCAATCACCTCCCGAAATTCTGGTGGTTTACCAGAATTCTTTACAGTCTTGTTTTCCGTCTTATTCTTAGGAGGCTGTTTAGGTGCTATAACCTTATCATTTCTATCGATCCATTTAGAATTCTCTCCTATTAACTTAGTACCTCCACTGCCTTGCCATGTTCTACCAGCTGCTTCTTTCTCGTAAGCACGGCGTTGACGCCTAGTCATCACACCAAGTTCTTTACCAGTCTTATAGTGTTTAGTAAAGACATTACTAGTATGATCTGTACCACGTATGAATATACCATGTGGATCTTTATCTACTGGTGTTATTTTTAATAATTTTGCAGCTTCAGGGTTAAGTTCTTCTCCACCTTTGCTGAACTTAACCCATTTGTTCACCTCTTTTAAAGCGTCTTGATCTACTACATAACCTGGTTTATTGATATCGAAATAAGTTGGAGCTTCTGATAATGAACCCCATAACTTCTTACGCTCTTTTTCCAGTTGTTCTTTAGTTAAAATAGCCATTATTCTAGAAGTTTAAATTTCCCGATGATTCTAATTTTCTCATAATGTCTTGTCGATATGCAGGGTCGTCTTCATAACGTGGGTCTTCCATAGCTGATACAAGTTCTGCTTGACTACGGAATCCTTGTGCTTTATCAGCTGCTGGTTTGCCCTGTAGCATTCTACCATCATAACCTACTGCATCTTGATAACGATAAGCCAGTGATCTTACTGCAAAGAAAGCTGCAAGAGGGTTACCTTGTTCCATGACAGCATCAAACATATCTATATCTTGTTGATTAAGATTAGTTTGTGCCCAATTCATCATGTTAGCATAGTTCTTATCACCACCTACAACACTTTTTAATTCTGTAATATCTTGATCTGAGAATTCTTGTTTAGCAGGTGTTTGATTCTTGTTTCTATATTCTATATATTGGTTAGCTAAATCAGTAGGGTCCATCCCCCTTAGTTTCTCTAAGGTTTCTTCTTTATATTCAGAGTTAGCTTCTTCCCATATAGTATCTAAGAAACTTGACTCTACAGGATCTTCACTAACTTCTTCTTCAGGAGGTTCTTGACTATCTTCTGATGTCTCAGAATTTTCTCCCATTTTTTTCTGTAGTGCTATATAAGCATCTTCTAATTCCTTAGCACTTTGATACTTACCATCTACAAAACTTTCATGTTCTGCATCTAGGGCTTCACCTACTTTTAGAGAATCTTGTTCATCAGGAGTTAGGTTGTCTTCAGTAGATACTGTATCTGTACCAGGATCATAAGTTAATGTTTCTGACATTGTTATACTTCAGGTGGTGCTTGTTGCTGTTGTGCTTGTTGTGCTGCTTCTAACTGTACTCTTGCTGCATCATTCTGAGCTTGTGCCATTTGCGGTGTATTCTTAATGGCTTCCATTTCTCCAGCTTGAGCTGATTGTTGCTGTTGTTCTTGCTGACGCTCTTCCATAGACTTAACAAGATTAAGAACATCAATACCTTGTGCAGCAGCAAGACGTTTTATAACTTCATCAGGATTAATGTATTGTGCTATAGCTTGTGGTCCCATTGTCTGAGCAATAGTTTGTAAGAAACCACCTAATGCTTGGACATCCTGTCCTCGTCCCAGGGCATTAATACCCGCCACAATAATAGGCTTAACCATTCCTTTGGGAATACGTGGTATCTCTCCTGTCTTTTGAAAAGTAGTAAGTTTTCTATTCAAGTATGGTACTAAAAGTTCTGCAGTAAGTAATCCAAATAGACCACCTAACTGCTGTTCTAGTTCCAGTTGTGTCATCTGTACTTCTTGTGCAGTAGTACGTTCTGACTGTCTTACTTGTAGAACAAGGAAAGCTTCGTTTAATCTTTGCTCAAGTTGAGCCATCAATTGATAAGCTGTTTGGAAATCAGCAGTCTTCCCTACTTGTACAACACCTATATCATCAGGCCTTCCTTGAACGATTGCTCCGTTGCCTGCAGTCGCCAGCGTCTGTGGTTTAGTAGTGCTTGAGGGTGATACAACAAACACAACCTTAGCGGCTGCTGCAGAGCCTTCTACGAGTGCCTGAGAGAGTGCCTCTAAAGACTTAAGATCTCCTATGAATTGACCTACTCTTCCTCTACCATATGGTTCGCCATCTACTGTATTAAAACGTAGAGGTAACCATGGTGTAGATTCAACAGGTGCTTTACTAATTGACTTAGGAATTACTTTACCGTATACTTCCTGATGCCATACAAATCTGTTGTTATCTCGTTTAACATGAGTATATACATCACACTCTTCCTTGCCGACAGTAGTCATACCTTCATCGTTTGCTGATAATATCTCATCTTGTTTAGGTAAGTACTCTTCTATCAACTGTTTATTGATTCTTTCTTTTGTGACTATTTCAATCACCTCACCGTTACCATCTCGTTCTATAACGTAGCGATTCAAGGGAAATAATTTCAGTCCTTGTTTACCCATAAAGATAAGAGCGTTACCACCTACAACTAAATGTTGTAATGCTTGGTGTACTATTACACGATCATTTGATGCAGCAATAGCATCAAGTATGGTACGTTCAATCTTTGCAAAGGATAAATCTAGTTCTGATTTTACTTGTGGACCAAAGTCTTGCCCTAGTTGGGACTCATCTAACTGTAGTTTAAAGAAGCTAGATTGAGGTGGTAGTAATGCAAGAGATAATTTACTTGCTAATGCTACTACTCCTTTAGCTCCAACACTTTGCCATGGAGTAGGTAGTCGTTTCATACCACCACCATACTCTTCATGACCACGAATTAAATAAGGTAGAGTAAGCTTTGATGCGTCTTCTGCTTCGGTTAGAAACTGTGTACGATTGCTGGATAAAGAGTCATATCTTTCTTTAGCTGTTGCCATTGTTATAATGTAATTGAATCAGATTTTAATCTAGGTCCACCTCTTCCGAACCAGGCAGTTGCTCCATGCCTATTACGATCCTGGTTTATATATAATGCTTTACCTGTATCTATTCCAGCTGCATTATAATTACCTGATCCTGTAGTCCATGGCGTACCTGCTTGACCTCCATCAGAAGGAGGACCACCAATAGCTGCAGGTGCACCAGATACATCCATCTGGGTAGGTTGTACACTAGGTGTTGGTGGTGGTGGTGCAGGGGCTGGAGCTGGGGCTGCTGCTGCTTCCTCTTGCTTGTTTCTATTCATCCAATCATATCTACCTCCACTCATCCATAATTCTGCAGCATCAATTTTTTCTTTACTTCTTTCCCAGTAATCTCCAACAAAAGTTCTACCAGCATAGTTATCAAACCTCATACCAGTAGCAGGGTTAACCCAACCTTCGTTACTAGCTGCGATCATTTGATCTAAGGCTTTTCTATACATTGGGTTAGCATTATAC
>VTLG01014335.1_pt1 | contig 11090 bp, 11 predicted proteins | sample 4694571 | NCBI WGS metagenome assembly VTLG01 (sample SAMN12604809, study PRJNA352737) | marine metagenome | biome: ENVO:00000447; feature: ENVO:00000209|ENVO:00000569|ENVO:01000036; material: ENVO:00002151; isolation source: viral sequences binned using virsorter ... | reverse complement strand
GAGTATTAGAAAGCAAAGAACCTGTACTACCTTCTTCTGCACCCCATTCTGTTTTCATACGCTTTGCAGCTTTATCTACAGCTTCACCAGTACTGTTAGAAGTTGTAGCTCCCTGCCAAGGGTCAGCAATAGGTTCGTTCTTTGGTGCTCTAAACCCTTTATCTTTCATCTGGGATTTAGCTTGTTCTCTTTTCTGTACTTCTATACTATCTAGTCTAGACTTTCTAAACTCTTCAAACTTAGATCTGATTGCAGCAACGTCTTCTCCTGCTGCTGCCTTTAGTTCACCTCTAGCATCATATACTCTTTTAGCTGCATCACCTATTTCTTTACCAGCTTTTACACCAGTATCAGCTATGTTAGTAGCAATAGGTCTGCCTGCATCTACAGCTTGACCAGCAAGCATTTTAGCTAGTGGTGTCATCTTAAATATAGTTGCATCAAATACAGCACCTATACCCATACCTTCAACAATATGTCTTAGTTTATTTAGAGCTGGATGATCTGTATCTTTTGTAGCTAAAGCTGAATCAAGCCATGGATATTTCTTAGCTATGATTCCTGATAAGTTATCAACTTCTTCGTTTTTAGCAACAAGGTCATAACGTAAACCAAGCAACGCACCTTCTTTTAATGTGCTTGCTAATGTTCTAGCTTTTTGAGCTTTAGATAATAAACCTACAGCCTTACCAAATCCTCCTGTTACAGCTATAGTACCTAAGACATCAGTAGAACCTCTGACTAGACCACCCCACCATGTTTTAGTTTCAATAGGGTCGCCGTCACCATACATAAACTGGTCCCACTCTGTTTGATATCCTTCTTCTGTCTTACCTTCTTCTTCCATTTCGCCATTGAAAAAGTCAATAACTCTTTCTGGGGCAGTGATGATATTAGAAGCTATGTCTCTAGCACCAGCTCCTAAACCTATTAAAGTGTCAGCAGCATAGTCTTTTGCTGTAGGACCTTCAGGTTTAGCTTCTTCAGGTACAACCTCTTCAGGTTCTTCCTGTACTGGGTCTACTATACCATTTTCAATATCGGCAGCTTCGATATTTTGTACTGCCTTTTGTGTGTCCTCTTCGGACATCCCTGTACCAGAGATTCCTATCTCTAGTGTAGGGTCAAATTCTTCATTCATAGTTACCACGGTAATTATAGCCTAAGATAAGGCTAGTAATCCGCAGTTACTGGTCCTTTCTCATTAAGCCTTTTTTGTTATAAATAGAAGTTTTTACGTTCTGTTCACCCTGTCCTTCGTCTTCAAGTCTTGCTCTTGTTATACGAGAACGTGTAGGGAATTTGTAAATAAGGTTTAATATTTTATCATTATATTTATTTTCTTTAGGTGTGTCTGTTACCTCTTCTCCATAGAACTTAAGCTGTGAGTTAGCTAAATCAATAGGATTAACTCCCATCCTCATAGCTAGGTCACGATAATAATCTGGAATATCTCTAGACTGTTTTAATGGTGTTTTACTCCACATCAATAACTCTTGCTGTGATGTTTTATCAGCATTAATTTTTTGCTTTCTCCATTGACCATTAGCAGATTGTTTCATACCCTTTTGGATACTTCTACTATATGTATTATCTGACGGGTCAAGATCAGAGGTCATCATTCTATCGACTGTTCCTTCATCTCTTAGTATTTCTTCTACAGCAGCTCTACCAGCTCTCATGCCATCTTCAGGTCTACCTACAACTTGACCGTCTCTTACAGTAGCTTGTTTGTAAGCGTTATTAAATACCTCTTCAAAGTTAGCGTATAAATTTAGCCACTCTACTGAAGCAGTTTCTGTACTTCCAAACGTTTCATTAGTTCCTCGGTCAGTGTATGCCTTTAAATATTTTGCTGCTGCGTCATGTAATTCAGTTCCCGGTACGAGTGCACCTGTAGTAAGTATCTTATCTTTATATTTATTAAAGACTTCAGTACTTACATTTTCCATTTCAAAATCATACACACCACCTTGGTAGCGCATAGATTGTGCAATCATATCTTCTGCAACATCGTCAGGTAAATGACCTTTCAAAGCATCTGATAATTCTATAGGTACATATCCGTCATACTTATTTTTGTAGTACGCAAACAACTGTGCTTTCTGCTCGTTAGTAGGGGCTTCTAACTCTTTTATAACTGACAAGTCAGCAGCTATAGAGTTCTCTTTTGCTTCGTCTCTAGCAGCTTGACCTAGTTTAGCAGCACCAGCTAGTTCTCCTTCTAAACCAGCCCACTCTTTCCAAGAACCCATAGTCTTAATAGAACCATCACGAGCTGTTATTTCGTGATTGACTATAGACATAGCTTCTCCATAAGTAATAGCATTCTGACTAACTAAATTAATTAGGTTTTCTTTGAATGCTCTTCTACCAGCACCTATAGTAGTCCTGTTTCTAGCTGCATATCTAGCAGCCCAGTCATGTGCAAGTTGATGTCCATCTTCAGGATTAGCAGTAACAAAACCCATCTGTATCATTCTACTGTCAGAAGCTGCTACCTCTGTTTGGTAATTAGCTTCTCTTTCTACAGCTTGTTTTTTACGTCTAGCGTCATCAAACTTATCTATTTCTGGTTTAACTACAGTAGCTACCATTGCTGGGTTTAATCCTGCAAACTGTTTAGCATACTCAAACTTAATCTTTGTATCTAAAGCTGCCTGTTCTTGTAGTGATAAGTTATCCATGTGTCCAACAGACGCTGGTTGCCCATCTCTAATTACATCTATCTTAGTAGTTTCGTAAGCATTATAAACATACTGATCGTAGTCTTTAGCTTTTTGCATAGCATATTGTTCTGCAACCATATACCTTTCCCAGCCAGACATCTTACGAAATTCTTGAGCGGTGATAGCATTATAATCTTCGGCTTCTATTTTAGATGCAAACTCTTGTAAAGCTATATCATCTTCAAATAGCATTTCTTTCTCACCTCTGAACTGTGCTTCCAGTTCTGGACTGATACCATTAGTAAGAATGTCTAGAGATATTTCTGCTTCTCTATCTTGTCTATATTTCTCTTGCCTTTTTTGTAATATATTACCAAAGGTAGAGGAAAGATCTGCTAATCCCTGATACATTTTAGCATCACTTCTTAGCTTATCTTCACTAACTTCCTGTAACTGTCTGAAATACTTTTCTTCATTTGCTTGTATTTCTCTGTCAGATTTTTCTTGTTCGGGAATGATGTCCACGATTTCTTCAGGGTTTACTGACTGACCCGTAATATTATATTGTGGAATCATAGTTAATAACTCTGAAATGTTCTAATCTGATGACCAAATGTAGGGTCTGTAGTATAGAGATAAGGACTATTGCCTGCCATTCCACTACCAGATTGAGCTACCATAGCTGGTGGAGTTCCGCCACCCATAGTATTCTTAGGCATACCTTCTAGACCAGCACCTAATGCTTGACCCATACCCATCATTAATGTTAAACCTACGTTCTCCATCTGTGGTGGTGGGGGTGCAAAGTCTTGTACAGGCTGAATAGCAACCTTACTAAATGATTTGTTAAGGGTACCTTTGAGCTGTCTATTAGTATTTGCCATAGCTTCTTTAGCATCAAACCTAGCAGAAGCTAAAGCTCTAGACCTCATAGCTTGACTCATACCAAACTGACCTTGATTCATAACTAACTGTCTAGCAACTGATTTACCCCTTACACCACGTTCCGCAGCAGAGGCTTCTATCATACCTTCGTTAGCCAGCATCTTTTTAAAGTCGTCTTGATTCTGTAGAATCGCACTAGCTCTTGCTCTATTTAATTGTATGTTAGTCCTAGTATATGCTCGTTGAGCTGCAATATTTGCTAGGTCTACCTCTTGTTCAAATTGTACTTTTTTAGATGCGTAAGTACTACGTGTTTGCATCCACTTACGTTCTCTGACTTTAAGTTGATGCGCGTACATTTTACGCTTATGTTTGTTGTTCGCGGACGCTTGGGCTGCTCCGCCTACTGCGGATACTGCTGGTCCTATCGCTGCTGGACTGCACACGGCAAAATTCTATAAAGGATAAATTGTTTGGTCCGTAGGGAAATTCTCTAAGAAATTTAAAACCTAAAAACCTAAGTAACTTAATATGGACTTTGTTTCTTTTATCAACAAAATTCCACAGTAACTTGTCTTGTCTTGAGTTCACATATCGTTTTGCTTCTCTAGCAAACGTATGAGGAAAAGTTAAAATAGCTGGGGTACATAGCATCCAGATCTGTCCACCTTCGTAGACGCCTGCAATACCACATATCTCATTATCTGGGTTAGTAAAATAAACTGACTCAGAGTTATGTACTCCGACAACCAGAGCATTTAAAGGGTCATGTCCATGACCTTCTTTGACTTCCCGATAATCATCAGGGAGCAAGTTAGAAGCTACATGAAGTGCAGCTTCTGTCGTTGCTGGGTGAATAAATTTACTCATTTAATGCGTGTTCTAATTTATCCAAGGTATCTTGCATCCAAGATTCCCAAGGATTACCTAAGGGCAGTTTCATACCTTTATACATACGGTTCTTTTTCAACCATTGACTGTATATACGTACTTCTTGTTCGGTAAGGGGGATGTTATACACGTTGATAGAAATTGTTATTGTAAACTCCTTCCCATGTTAACGTATGGAAGTTAGCAGGAGAGGGATGGGTTGATTGAATTACTATAGTAGCGTTTATATTTCTGTCATATACAGGTACTGTTCTTAATATATTATCTTCAAACACACTTGCGTTGTTAGCTAACACTTGGTCTGCCGGAGTTACTTCAAATAACTCTGTGTAGTCTGGTCTACCTATTCTTGTTAGTGTAGTTTCATACACACCTATCGGACCAAATCCTAGTTTAACTCTATGTAATATAGTATTAGCTCTGGTGTCAGCTCTAAAGCTTTGACCAGCTTGCGTTATATAGTAGATAGTTGGCATGGTAATAGACATAGTATATAGATAACCTATATAAAAATTCTGTCCTGTCCAATCTCCGGGTATTTCTAAATTATTACCATTGACTGTTACCTGTGCATAGTTACCAATCTTTAATGCTGGATTATTATTGTCATCTATATCGTATGCTGCTATCTGTCCTGTACCATTTAAACCACTTGGTTTTGGGAATGTAGTTTTACCACCACTATAAGCACTAGATGCTAGAGATGATACTGGCATTAAGTAGTCCAGATGCACTCTGTCATCTTGTAAAGCAACAGTATTACTATCCATTCTTATAGCAAACTTTAACAGTTCACGTGAAGAACCATTTTCCATAACCACAAACAAAGCATCATCCTGCATGCAGTGATACTTAATAGTTCCCGGTAATGTCCATCTAAACCAAGAGGCTAGTTTTCTTTCAGTAATTTGATCGAAATACTTGTAACCATACAAGGTCGATTGGTCGTTTTCACTAAATAATATAAGTGAGTTTTCTCTAGAGTTACTAATTAATGCTAAATCATTTTCAAATAATGTAGATACAACGGCACTCTGTTCTATAACTTGTGGTTCACCTTCTCTCTGTACCTGTGCCATTTCAAAGAATCTAGAATGCTTACCAGCATTATCTAAGAAACCAATCGTAGTACCAAGAGAAATAGGATTAGTTTTAAAGTTAAAATTATAAGTAGAAAGCGCGTTGATCTTAGCAGTTGTAGGACTAAATACATCACTATCCGTTGTTAACATAAACTGCTGGTTTTTAGAAAATAATATTAAACCAGTGTTTACCTGTATGCCATCATATAAAACTGCTGGATATTCAGAACTAGCAGCTATATCTATAGGGTCACTTGCAATTAACTGTATAGCAGACTTAGCAAAGAAGTTAGTAAAGTCTCCCGGACGTGACATAACTATATGCTCGTCAGACAGCAATGCAAATCTATTCCTAAAGAACAGCATCTGCGTAATAGGTTTTTCTATAAAGGAAGGTTCTGGGTTAGTTACATCATCACCTACTATAGCGTTGTCCCATTGTGGAACTGTATATTGTTTACCAGCAATAGTATAGGTACCACCTTTCTGTTCTGTAAGTCTAAAATTACCGTCAGCAGTTCTGATAAGAATTACCGGCATAGTAGTTTCATCAAACTTTATAGCTCTACCCGGCTTAGCACACTCTTCCCATGTACCCTCACCATCTTTATCATTGTTACCAAAGAACTTAACAAAATGATTGTCCTCATCAGCAGTACTATTAATGACCTCTACAACCATCCCGTGCTTGCACTGAGAGGGCAAGTCAGCTACATCGTTAACTTTACCAGCAACAACATTTAACAGCTCTCCTACGGGCGTAGAAGCGTTAAACGTGCCAGTTCTCTTTACATGTAGTCCGGTACCAATCTGAGTAACAGTAAATCCATTACCTGAATTAGTAGTATTTCCAGTAATCTGTGCTCTTATATCACCAAGAATACTCTCAGCAGTGATAGTTGTTTCTGTGTCAAATGGTGTAGGTTGTGGTCTAACAAGAGCTAAGTTAGCTTGTACAATAGACTCACTAGATTCTTCTATCTCTACTTTATAATAAGCATCTGCCATAAATACATAGAAGAAGTCTCCTTCTCTCCAACCTTCACCACCATGTAGTAAGTCGTATGTAGTTGTATATCTAGCTTGATAAACAGTTGTCTGGTTACTACCAGAACCTTCTGTGTAAGGTACTGACTGACCAGTTGTAGCTATACGAAAATATAAATTCTTTCTACCTTGTGAGCTATTATTATTAACGTTGACTTGGTAGCTATAGTTTCTATCTGTTGTAGCACCACCAGATTGTATACCGCCTGTGGCTCCAGAATCTACAAGTGTCTTATTACTATCTACTGCAAAGATACGTGTAGCTACGTTAGGTGCGAACGCATCTCTACCATCACCAGCATCTGTATCACATCTAGCATTACCACCATTACCTCTAGTGCTGTGAGGTCTCATAAAACCATTGCTATCACAATAGTTGTTACTAGAGTTAACTAAGGTAACTTTAATACGAGTAGCTGTGTGTACTGATTGAGTAGTAGTTGTATCAAATATATTTACTGCATATTGTTTTGCATATGACAGTGATTTTAGTTCAATAAATATTTCTTTTAAATAATCTCCTGTAGGTTCTAAGTCAGAACTACCTCTCTTCATATCTGTAAGAACATTTCTGTTACTTATATATGTAAAATCGTTGAGAGTCAGAGTCTGAATCATATCGTCTGCTGAGTGCTTCAGATATTTTGTACCTGTAGTACCATCATCATATGTGTATGAACCTGTAGCAGTATCATCTACTACGTTCTTAGGATTACCAGTTAGACAATCCCACATTTTAACAGTACCATCTCTCTGTATTTGTCCTACATACTGTTCAGTTTCATCTCTGTAGTAGTGGAACCATTTACCGGTAGCTGTAGAACCGACTAAAGTTTTCACAAACTTACCAGCCGGTCTCTTTAGTAATCCCTGTGTAACATCAGGAATTGCATTTAGCATGTCTCTTACCTGACCGGGAATCTTTTGTTCGTCAGGCTGTTGTGAAATACCAGCGTTCAGACTATGTATAGTTTGTGTAACGTTTGCCATTATCTAATAAGTGCTTTGTAAGGTTGGTAAGGTCTGTAACTTGTATTAGAATCAAAGCCAAAGAAACTATTATCTCCTTGTTCTGTTTCATAATTTAGAGCATTAGCCTTTGCTTGTTCCTCTTCTAACTTAAGCAACTTAACTAGATCACTATTAGATACAAGTTGTACTGCTGCCTTTACTGCTGCTCTTGCAATAATATACCTCTGTATTACAGGGGGTACATCTTCAAAGTTGTAGAGAGTTATAATATCAAAGTAATGTGTACCTTCAAACTCATCTGTATTTGCTACTAAGTCAAATAACTTGCCATCTCTTCTTGTGATATCTTTAGTTCTATCTCCGAACGAGTTATCATGGAGGTCATATGCTATAGCGTTCTGTGGTATAACAAAATGTTTACTTGAGTCAGGGTCTCTTTTTACATTGTATTGTGTATTAAAATGCCAGCCAGTTGACTGTACATCTTTGTTAACTTCTTTTAGTATGTTAACTACGAAAGATATCTCTGGGTTTAACAGAGGGTCTGGGTCTGGTGGGTTGTGAGTTAATGTTGTTATAGGTGCCTGACCTATGCTACCCAAGATTGAGTTCACTGCGGATAGGTCTGTATCGGTGCTTACTGGAATAGCCATAAAAAAAAGGGAGCCGAAGCTCCCGTATAAAGAATAAAAATTAACCGTTCTCTGGGTATGTTGTACCGAACGCTGTTGGTGCTGTTGCGCCAATGTATAGTTCAACGGCTGCTGCTGGGTTTAGGAAATCTGCCCCCATAGCTAGACGACCTAATATTACATCGCCTTGGTATACTACTGATACATCTCCAGAAGTTACCTGAACCTGTGGTCCGATAGCTTCTACAACCCCTGCTGCTTCTTTCTGGAAAATTAATCCACAAGATTTAGCGAAGTCTGTGCTGTTACCGTAGTTGTTGTTAAGTCCTGTTACAGACTTTCTGCCGTCAGCTAAAGCTGTACCGACATGGTCTCCTAAGTTTGAAGGAGATGTCTCACCTGTAGTTCCGCCATAAGCTACACCATGCTTAGCTAGGAATGGGATGTTCATTGACTTGTAAATCTGGATACCAGCAATCTCAATGATTCCATTACCTGACTGTAATGCTGTACCTTGTACGTCTCTGTTGATAAGACCGTTAGAACCTATGTCCTGTATAAGTGCGTAGTACTGACGAGGGTTTAGAACCGCTACTCTACCTGAGGAGCTGACTCCTTTTTCGTCAAGTGCTGCTGCTGCATCATAGAAAGCATTAACTAATCCGCCTGCACTGTAAGCGTCAGCATCAGTTGTACCTGTACCAACTCTTATCTGTGTACCGCCGGGCTCTTTAAAGCCTGTCTTTGCTACAGGAGAAGCCTGTCTTGCACCTTTTGCAATAGCTCTGAAGATGAGTCTATCATACTTCTCTGCTAATGCGTATCCAATCTTCTTGGAAATTTCACCACGTAATTCGTAGTGTGCTAGTGTTTCATCTAGCTCATATACAAACGCCGAGCTTATTAATAGGTCGTCGCATGTTATGGTTTTTTCTGCTACTGGAGGTGCGCCGTCACTGTTACCTAAGATACTGTTTCCGGGAGTATGGAACTCAGCAGTTGTGCGTCCAGTATAAATGAACTGCAAACTCTTTCCGTTCTTAAGTGTTCTCTTCATTACCATGTCACGAGCAATAGACTCATGCTGGAATCCTTTGAACATTTCTCCACTGAACAATTTAAGGTAGAGTGCTCTAGCGTCTCCGGCTGAGTTCAACTGACCTTGTCTGGTCAAGCTTGAAGTCATGCCTGAACTCTGTTGAGCCATGATTTATCTTAAAAAGTAAGGGTATTATGTATCGTCTTCTAGCCTAGAATGTTGTCAGTCTTAATTGGTCTAACGTGAGACTGGCACGTTTTGTGGTCTTTTCCCACCGTCGACGGGTAAAAGGTATCCTCCGCAGAGGGCTCTTCCCAAATTGAATAGGGAGGTAATGCTCCTCCCCTAAGGTCTACTTGACTATTCTTGTGTAAGCAACGCCACGATATACGAAAGTAACTTTCATGGTTATCTCCATATACTAAGCCCCGTTCCATGCTTAGTTGTCATGCGTCCCGAAGGATGAACGGACGTTATAAATAATTGATGTTACATATCACTCTTCTCTTAGCATCAGTAGTTGCTGTACTATGATGCTCTCTCCAAGAGTCATGTAATAATACACGGTTAGCTACAGAATATACTCTCTGTCCTTCACAATATGTATATCCATCACAGGTGTTTAAATATAAGATTGCACCCTTATGTTTAAATCCATAATCTTTATGACTTCCATGAACTTTTAACTCAGGTGTATAAGGATACGAATTAATCATTATCCTTAAAAGAGCTTGTGGCTCTAATCTTTCTATAACAGGTTGTAGCACTTCATACATTTTAGACACAGGTTTGTGGTCATTGTATGCAAGATGATAGTGCATATAATTATCATGTGTGTCTTCATCCGATTGGTATGCAACGGATGGTAAGAAGGTCCACGTCATATCGAGACCCATTATACTTTTATATATATTATTGAATACCTCATTAGGTAAACAATCATCTATGACTTTCATGGGTGGATTGATTGATGTTATACCAGTGTCGTGTGACACCAGACATGATAAAGATATTAGTTATCAGAGTTATCAGAGTCAGAAAGTTCTTTATCAGTTTCTTTCTTTTCCTCTTCTTCATGTATACCAATTCTAGTAATGCTTGCTTGCATTTTATCTGACTGATGTGTCATCTTTTCTTTGCAGTTTTAGCTGCACGCTTAAAGTTAGCTTTAGTAGGAGCACCTTTAGCTCCGGGCTTTCTCATCTTCTCACCAGAGCCAGCAGCAATGCGCTTTCTCTTGGCATGGATGTTTGCGTATAGTCCTCTTTTAGCAGGCATTATCTATACCCCTTTTTCTTACCGCCTTTGCCTCCCTTGCAGGAGCCTTTGCCTTTGTGTGCCATGTTAACATTTCCATTTACGAAGGGCAAGAGCCTTACGTGTAGGCTTGCCATTTGGTTTTTTCATTGGTCCTTTTACACCCGACATGCGAGCACAGAAGGAACGTTTGCGAGGTCCGCCCTGAGGCTGTGGAGCCTTCAGGTTGGAGCCAGTCGCAGCGTTATATTTTTTTCTGCCAGCAGCCGTAAGCCCACCGGTACGCGATTTATGTTTGCCTATCTTTAGGCTTACGTTCTTTGACATTATCCTATAGTTGGTGCTGAGAGAGCCACTTGTGTTGCCTCTGTTGAAGCTAAGTCAAGTGGGAAGTTGTGAGCATTACGCTCGTGCATCACTTCCATACCTAGACTTTGTCTGTTAAGTACATCAGCCCAAGTAGGAATGACTTTACCATTAGCATCTACCACTGACTGGTTAAAGTTAAAACCGTTTAGGTTAAAAGCCATAGTAGATATGCCCATGGATGTAAGCCAAATACCAATAACCGGGAAAGCACCAAGAAAGAAATGGAGTGCACGACTATTGTTGAATG
>VTLG01013786.1_pt1 | contig 11090 bp, 15 predicted proteins | sample 4694571 | NCBI WGS metagenome assembly VTLG01 (sample SAMN12604809, study PRJNA352737) | marine metagenome | biome: ENVO:00000447; feature: ENVO:00000209|ENVO:00000569|ENVO:01000036; material: ENVO:00002151; isolation source: viral sequences binned using virsorter ... | reverse complement strand
AAAAATCTAGTCAGACCTGTCCATAGAAGGTCTACCCATAATTTCATATCTTCATAAAGTTTTACCCAATCAACTTTTGCTAGAAGTTTGAATATTCCCCATATTATTGCAAGTCCTGCAGCTGTCATTAACCATTGTAATATGCTTTTTGCACCAGAGGCCATTTTCTCTTTTTTATCTTCCCACCACTTATGCACAGATTCTTTGACTTGCATTGCTCTCTTTGCCAGTCTATCAGCATTCTCTTTATTAATAAAACCTAATTGTAACAAACCAGATAAAGATGCTTCTGCTTTTAAATTAGAAGCTAATCTTTCTTCTTCTAATTTTTCCTTTTTTCGTTTATCTTTAGCATCTCTTTTATCTCTATCAGATAAAGCTTTTGCATTATCTGCTAATTGTTGTAATTCTTCATCTTGCCATGTTATATTATTTTTTAAATCTTGTAGGACAGTATCAGCAACATCTGAATTTGTAATACCAAGATTATCTAATCTTTCAAGTTGTTCTGCTTGAGCTACTTTATCATCTGTAGCTATCTGCTTTTTTCGGTCATCAGCCTTTTTAGTCAACGCTTCTATACGTTTATCAAGTTCTAGTTGCTCCTCTTGTTTATCAGCAGCAGCTGCTCGTTCTTCTGCAGCTTTTTCATCACGCTTTGCAGCTTCTTTTTGATTATTTTGTATCTGCTTTAAAAATGAGTTTGTTTCAGCATTAAAACTTGCGCCTTCAGCCATATTGTCTCTTTCTGTTTTGCTCTTCTATTTTTTTGTTTTCTTCTTTAATATGTTCAACCAATTTATCAACATATATATCCCTTTCCCACGGCAACATATTTTCAACCTCAGTTATACTCCAATTATGAAGTTGTACCATTTGAAATATAATGTCAAAATAGTTACCCAAGTTTAAGTGACAAAGGGCTACTCGAAAAAAGATTGAATTCCTTGTAAAACTACTGTTGATTTCACTTTTGTATTAGGATTCGTTACTTTTATTTCATGTTTCAAAGCAGGCATTGTTTCAAAAAACTCCTGAATCTTTTCAAATTGAGAATGACTTAAACTTTCAATAAACTCCATTTTTTCTTTCCATGAAAAATCTGAAGCATCTTGTACTTCTTCACCTTCCCATACTTGATACATACATTCTGCAACCATTTTAAATAACTGTTCAACTGGTTGCTCTGTACCTAAAACGGCGTGTTCTTGAACAATATCCAAAGATGGATATGACATCAGTATTCCAATATTATCTGTTAATTGGATTCTAGCATCATGTTTTTCATCCATCTGAATATTAATTTTTGTCAAATCAACTTCAACCGTTACTGTTGTTTTTTCATCATCTGGACATATGATTTGTAATTTTGCAATTTCACCTACAGATTTTGCTCGAATGTTTAAAAAAATATATTCTATATCAAACATTGGTAGCATATCTATCGCTAAATCTTGTACTACACAACCTTTAATAAGTTCTTTAATTGCAGAAAAGGTAGCTTTTTCATCTCCTGTTTCATGTGCAATCAATAAAAGTTTTTCCTCTTTTACGAGAAAGGGCCTATATGTTATTTCCTCATCAGTTGAGGGTATATTCAGCCGGTATTCCGGCGCATTTATTTTTGGTAAAGACATAATGTTCTCACTATTTTAATGTTAAAATTTATCCAAGTAAATTTGAAGCCTTTGACATCGGCCCCGTATTTATTCCTTGGCCTATCGCACTCGATAATGGGCCAGACAATTCTGGTGGTAAATCTTCTATGAATGGAAATCCATCCTTTTCATTTCTAAATTCTCCTATTGCAAGATTAATAGTACTACGATTCCCAACATTACCCATCTTGAAGGGATTCCATTTCTCATATTGCCATGTTACAGTAAATCTAGCAATACCGCCTCCTGCATCATGAGCAAGGTCTACATTAGATACTAGTTGGGGCCAACACTTAAATATTCTGACCCCATAATTTCTTCTAAAATCAACTGCTGGTATTTTATTTTCACCTACTTGTTTCCCATCTCTAGGGCCATCAACTCCTGTTGCATCATTTAATGCAGCTGTACCTTCTTTAATTTTCTTACTAAGATTTTCTGCCCATCCTGCTGTTTTATGTTCACCCTCATCTGTTTTGGGGCTACCAATTTTTTCTCCTGAAGCAATAGTTGCTCGAGTATAAATATCAAATTCAGCAGTATATTCATTATAAAAATTAAAGTTTCCAGTTAGATCATTATAAATTAATTTTTGCCATGCATCAAAATAATTCTTAATGTCCATTGTACCATCACAATAAAATTCAGTTGTTAGTGTTCCATATTGAATACTTTGTGGCATAAATTGTGGATGGTTATATTGTCGATTGGCTGCAGGATTGAATGATTTGTCTGGAATTGCTACCTTACTACAGTAGAGATCCATTTTTTGTTCTTGTCTTTTGTATTTTTGTCCTTTAGATTTATTCCAAAACATAGCAGATGATTGTTGAGCTGCTTTCCACAACTTCAAAAACTCCGTATCAGTAGATTTATTCATTATATGAGTTCTCCAATCTAAACCACCAGTTCTTACTTTACTATTATTTGAACCGCCTCGTGGGCCCGCATTATTAGATGTTTGGTTTATACATTGGGGCATTTGAAATTCTACTTTAAAATTAGCCGGAGATTGAAAACCCTCACCTTTACCAACAACGGTACGAATAGTTTGTATATTTCCTCTTGCATCTTTTTCGTATTTCTTCCTACCCTTATCATCTTCAATAATACCATGTTTTCTAAGAAGTCCCTGTGCTCGTTTTTTAGAAACACCAGTACGAATATCATATTTTCCTACTTTTACACCTTTTCTAAATATTGCCATATTTTACCTTAATAGAATTTTTTTGAATCTCCCCAAACTGTTCCTGTTCCTGCACCTTTAAATTTTTGTAATGGAAGTGAAGCTGCATAACTCCAATCATTACCACCAATACCATAAAATCCTGCTCCTTGAACATGATTAAATAAGTATCGTTTGATACAAGGTCTTGCTGGTTTAAAACTTGTTATAATTTGATATGATAATTTTAATCTATAGTTCTCATCCATTTTTCTAGCAGCACCAGCACTCTTAATTAATCGTAACATTAAATTTATACGGTCAGTTGGTGGAAGATAATGTAAGTTAATACCATAGAAACCATCAGTTGCGTAATCAAAAGGAAAGATTAAGGGCCATACATCCCAATACGGCAATATGTCTTTCCATTTTGCATCATATTGGAATAAATATAATCTACCAATTTTAGGTGTATTGTCAATTCCAACATTCCTTTCCTGCATAATTTCATCTCTTGCAGTTTTTGCTGGAAATGCAGCTCTACGAGTTTTACTAACTATAGATTTGAACCAATCCATAGCTTGTTTACTCTTTGCACTTACTGATGCTAAAAAATCTGTTACTACACTATCTGCCATACATATATTTAGTCGTCTGAAGGTGATCTTCTGTAATTATTAAAAATTTCCATCCATGCTGTTTGCATATTTCTTGTGCTGCTGACCATTTTGCTCGATTGCGATGCCATTCTTTGGTTTCATGCATGAAGGATTTGGTAATTCTTTTAGTTGGTCTAGGTGGTCTGGTGAATTTTTTTGGTTTAATTTCTATCATGAATTTGTCACCATTCTTTGTCTTAATATAAAAGTCAGGAAAATATCTATGTCGTTTATTATCTATAGGAGATATATAAGGAACTATAAGTTCTTCTGAGCCCCATTCAACAATGTCATTGTTTTCATCACAATAAACCATAAACTTACGTTCCCACAAAGACCTATAAATAATATTAGTAACATCCCCTTTATACTTTTTTCGATTAGTGGGGAGAAATTTACCCTTGTATGTCATATAAATAATTAGAAAGACTTCACAGGAATATTTATGCAAAATTTCATAGCACAATCCATGAGAAAATTTGGTCTTGCACCAAAAAATAAAGTTATTCCAGAATCACCAAATGGTGGAACTGCTACTAAAATTACTAATGAACCATTAGCACATATGAATGTTGTGGGCAAATATGCCTATTCTTCACTTTCATATCCTCTTGATCTCCAATCCAGAACTGATTTAGGCCATTATATGATGTTCTATGTTAATGTTCCTAATAATACTGAATATTCAACTACTAGTAGTATGGATAAACGTGGAGGGAAAAGTGTAGGCATGGGATCTTATACAACAAAAAAGTCGAAAGTCAACAAACAAACTGAAGCTCAACAAGCATTATTAAATAATGAAAAAGGGTATTCTAAAGGTTCTGGAAAGACTGTAAATTATGATGAATGGGGGAAAACATGGAAAGCAGGAGAAACAGATAAAGTAATGCATAGAGCACCAAAGAAAGGCACATTTCCAAACCAAACTAAACGAACTAATGATGCTATAACTTTATATATGCCCAATACTGGTATAGTATCACAACATACTCCATCATGGGGAGCACAAGAAATGGGTGGAGCTATTGGTGAAGGATTAGCAACAGCTGTTGCTGCAGCTGATACAGGAATAATGGGTCAGATGGGTAGTTTTTTTGAACAAGGGGCAACAGCTATGGAGAAAGCGATGGCAAAAATGGCAAGTGGCCTGGCTGGAGGAGATTTAGAAGCATCCAAAGACAAGTTACAAAATAAAGCAGAAAATAAATTTTTACAAACATTTTTTAAAGGTGTTGATCTCCGAAAATTTCAATTTACTTGGCAATTTAGACCAAAGAGTCCTGAAGAAACATATGAAGTTCAAAAGATTATTAAAACTTTTAAATTTCATTCATTACCAGAATTTCCTGGCACGGGCGTTCAAGGTAGATATTTTACAGTACCAGCAACTTTTGATATTTTTTATATGTATAGAGGAGATGAAAATCAATGGATTAATAAAATTTCAACGTGTGTATGTGGTGGTGTTAATGTAAACTATTCACCAACCACATGGCAAACATTTAGACCTTTAGAAGAAGAAGGGTGGCCTCAAGGAGCTCCACCTACTGAAATAGATATGCAGTTAGAATTTATGGAGAATCAAATTATCACTAAAGAAGATGTATTAGAAGGATTTTAAAATGTCATATTTTAATCAATTTCCAACAATGATATATGATCCTGCTGGGGATGGCTCTGCAAAACTTTGTACTGACATCATGAGCCGTGTTCGTGTAAGAGCCAATATGAAAAAAGAAATTGTTATGTTAGATCCCTATGATGTTAAGGAAAATGAAACTCCTGAAATTGTTGCTGACAAACATCATGGAAGTCCATATTATCATTGGGTAGTTATGATACTTAATGATATATCTGATGTTAATCATGATTGGGTTAAATCTACTCGACAACTACAAAAATATCTTTTAACCAAATATTCTGAAGCTCAACTTAATGAACCCCACCATTATGAAATGTATCAAACCTCTGGTGATACTACTATTACAATTGAAGTTGAAAATTCAACTTATCCCTCTGCAACAGCTATTACAAATTATGAATATGAAGTTGCATTAAATGAATCAAAAAGATCAATTGATTTATTAAGAAATGATTATCTTACATTTTTTGTAGATGAATTTCAAAGTTCAATATAAAATCTCATGGCAGTAGATAAAAACGTATATCAAAATGCTGGTGACTATACCTTAGATGGTGTTCTTATAGTAGGAAGTTCAGGAGAAAAAATAAATGTATATTCTCAAGTTAGAGAACTGAATATCTATCAAAGTATTGATTCTCCCTATATGTCTGGTAGTGTTGTAATTGCTGATGCAGAAGGGGTTGCAGAAATATTACCATTTTTAGGACAAGAACGATTACTCTTTATGTTGCAGACTCCCAATCAAGAGGGAACAATAGATTTTAATGAGTATCATGCAATAATTTATAATGTAGAAACTAGATTTCATACTACAGATAGAAAACAAACTCTTGTTTTGAATTGGACTTCCCTTGAGCATTATAAAAATATTCGCACAAAAATATCCGCTTCTTTTAATGGTATGATAAGTGACATAGTTGAAACAATATTAATAGATGATGATTATCTATCATCAAATAAACCGATATATATTGATTTGACTAAAAATATTAGAAAATATGTAATCCCAAACCTTAATCCTTTTCAAACAATAGAACTTTTAAGAAAAGAAGCTGTAAGTGCCGAAGAACAATCTCCACATTTTTTATTCTACGAAAATCCAAATGGATTTCATTTTAGATCATTAGATAGTTTAATTGGTTCTCAAGGAGATTTATCTGTTGACCATAAAAGAACTTACAAATATGAGCCTCCACAAGAAAACCAACCAGCACAAGACACAATGGCAACTATTTTAAATTGGCAAGTTGAAGATAATACAAATAATTTTTTAAGTACAAAACTTGGTATGTTTGGATCCACACTTTATTACCATGATATATTTAATAAGAATATTCAAAAATTTGAATTTGATTACACAAAAGATTCATTTGCAATAAGAAATTCTACAAATCAAGAAGATAAAAGTTCGGGCCCTCTTGTTTCACAGGGAACAATTGATATGAAAAAAACAATTACAGAATTTCCAGATTCAAAAATATTTGTACATCCTACAGCTAGTGACAATTTACATTCTTTAGGTACTGATAATAATGCTGAGGAATGGTTACAAGAATCAATTTCTAGAGAATTAGAACGAGAATATTTTACATTAAAAATTGAAACATATGGTAATACTGATATTATGGCTGGAGATATGATTAATGTTATAATACCATCAAATAAACCATTATCTAAAAGTTCTGGAAAAGATGCCATTGATCCGATATTATCTGGTAGATACTTAGTTTCAAGTTTACATCATAAAGTTTCCCCTACAGAATCACTTCATACAATGGTTATGACAATAATGAAGGATTCGGTGTCAATTGCTACACCAGTTAGAGATGTACAATACCCTGAAGAGCCAAAAGGTGCTGTAGATGTTGGTCTTAAAACTACAAAAAGAAAACTTAAACCAAAAACTAAAACAGTAAAACTGACAGCAGAACAGAGAAACTTTTTCTCATCATAAATAATTATATGATAACATACGAACATTTTTTAAAAGAGGGAGTTTACGATCTCAATATATTCAAAGCAGTTTTCATGGCAGGCGGCCCAGGCTCTGGTAAGACATGGATTGCTGGTAGAACTGCTGGTGGATTAGGATTAAAGGCTATTAACTCTGATGATCCTTTTGAACGGTATCTAAAAAAAGAAGGACTTTCCCTAAAGATGCCTGATTCTGAAACCGCAGAAAGAGATATTCATCGAGCAAAAGCAAAGAGAGTAGCAGTAAAGAAACAAGAGCATGCTGTTGAAGGTCGATTAGGACTTCTTATAGATGGTACTGGTCATGAATATGATAAAGTCGCAAAAAGAGCTGGAATGCTCAGTCAGCTTGGCTATGAACCCTCAATGATTTTTGTTAATACCTCACTAGAAGTTGCACTCTATAGAAATGAAAAAAGATCTCGTTCAGTACAAACTTCTTTAGTAAAAAAAAGTTGGAAAGATGTTCAAAACAATATGGGCAAATATCAGAGTTTCTTTGGGCCTGCGAATTTCTTCATTGTGGATAATAATGGATTTGAGGAAGATATGTTGGATATAAGTACAAAACTTATCAGGCGAGCAATACAGAAACCAGTAAAAAATATTATTGCAACCGCATGGATTGCAAATGAAATGAAAAAGAAAAGGAGAACATAATGGATTGGTTAGAAATATTTGGATGGGTTATGGCATTTTCTATAGCAACAAGTTTATTTTATAGAAAAGGTGTAAGATCTGGTATTAAACACGCATTAACTACATTACATTTAGATCATCATCAAACTGAAATATTAAATAAAGAATTAAAGAAAGATGGTTATGATGTAGCTATGGAAGCTATGAAAAAAGATATAGAAGCTTCCAATAAGAGTTTATTAAATTAGTCAAGATTTCAATTTTCATAAATAATAGTGTTCGCACTATAGAAAAAGGGAAAAACCTTCATGTACCAATTATCTACTTGGCAGGTAGAAGTTAGCGATGATTTGAAAGTATTACCTAACAAGGACTCTGCATATCGTTATGCAGAAAAATTACAATTGGAAGGAAGGAATGTTGAGGTATATGAGAATGGAATATTAAAGTCTAAACTAAGGTCACGCAAACAGTATTCCCTAGATGTATAAATATAATAAACAAAATTTAAGATGTATAAATATAATAAACAGAATTTATAAAATAAAAAATGGCATTAGATAAAATTACCACAGAACTTATTGCAGATGATGCTGTTACTCCATCAAAGATTCCTTATTTTGAAAATGCTACTAATACTCAAAATCTTTCTGGTACATATTCAACGGAAAGAATGTATTTCAATGACTCATATACTTTAACAGGAAATGTAACAGTCTCAGGTCACTTAGCACTAGGTACATTAGCTGATGCAGATATATTAATTACACAAGATAGTACTGAGAGAACTTTAACTGGTTCAGGCACTATTGACTCAGGTAATCTTTTACAGGATACACATAGAACTTCTGTTACTGGAATGACAGGAGAACTTGGAAGTGCTGTTACTGGTAGTCCAAATCTTAATCTTGGTAATGCAACTTTTCCATCTGGGCATATTGTTCAAACAATTACTAGTACTTTGGATATAAAATCTACTATAAATACAACTTCTACAACTTTTGTCGGAACACCTTTTGAAATAAGTATAGTTCCAACAAGTGCTTCAAATCAAATGATATGGTGGATTTACTTAAATGGGTTTACATCGAATAGTGCTTCTGTTGATGTTATTCTAGATGTTCAAAGATCAATAGATGGGGGAAGTTACACTCAATATGCTCATTTAATGACTTATGCTTATGGTCATCATTATGGTGTGCATTATCCAAAACCAGCTACATTAATGGGAGATGATAGTAACATTTCTGGTTGGTCAACTGGAACAATAAGTTATAGACTTTTTATGAGACTAAATGGTTCAGCAGTAGGTCAAATAGCCAGAGGAGATACTACAAATTTCATGATGATACAGGAAATAAAAAGGTAAAATATGGAACAACCCCCTAGTTTATTTGATGCCGCATTGAGTTTAGTTGGTGGAGAATTATCAATGATGGAAAATATTATTACTTACCATAGTGGACAAGATGAACCAACTCAAGAAGAACTCTCAGCTGAATTAGAAAGATTGCAAGCAGAATACGATGCCCAAGACTATGCAAGAAAACGTGAGGCAGAATACCCAAGCCTACAAGAATGTATCCATGCAATATTGGATGATCAACTCGATGCACTTCAAGCCAAACGTGCCTCGATTAAAACTAAATACCCGAAAGGATAACTTATGGCAAATTTAATTATAAAATCCTCTGCGGATAATTTAGTCTTGCAGGGGTCAGATGCTTCTCCTGCAATAACAATTGGATCAACTGGAACAACCACATTTGCAGAGAATGCAACTCTGGCAGGACTAATAATTACAGCAGGGACTGCTCCCAGCTCACCAACAGTTGGTCAAGTATATTATAACAGTACAGATAAAACACTATATGTATATGATGGAACTAATTGGAGACACGTTAGCGAAAGGGCTGGTAAAGCTATTGGTGGAACTGTAACAAGTTATGTAAAAGGATCAACTACTTATGTTGTTCATACATTCCTTGAGTCTGGTACATTTACTCCTTATAGTGCTTTCAATGTAGATGCTCTTGTAGTTGCAGGAGGAGGAGGTGGTGGATCATCTCATAATATCCCCGGCGCTGGTGGTGCAGGAGGCGTTCTTGCTGGAACAGGAGCAGCTGTTGTTGCTACAAATTATACAGTAACCATTGGTGGAGGTGGAGCTAATGGAGCTAATGGTGGTAACTCTATACTTACTGGAAATTCACAAACATTGACTGCTGTTGGAGGAGGTAAAGGAGGATCAGGCGATACACAAAGCAGCGCACTCAATGGAACTGCCGGAGGATCGGGTGGTGGAGGAAGTTTTGCTGGTACTGGTGCATCTGGAACTCAAGCTAATGGCACATTTGGTGGTCAAACATTTACTGGTTATGGAAATGATGGTGCGAATGGAGGAGGTTCAGGTAATCAACATCCTTCTGGTGGAGGTGGAGGTGCTGGTGCAGCTGCAATCGACCTTTTTGGTAATCAACAATTTGGGCCTGGAGGTGTTGGTATGCAGAATGATCTTAGAACTGGTTCTGATCAATATTATGGTGGTGGTGGTGGAGGAGCCCATTGGACAGACGCTCATTCATCTGACAGGGCACCGAAGGTAAATGCGTATGGTGGTCTAGGTGGAGGCGGTATGGGAGGTTCAAATAGTAATGGTTTCCCTAATAAAGGCGGACTGCCGGGAATAGAAAATACTGGTGGTGGTGGAGGTGCTGGAACTTCTGCTTCCTATCCCTCAAAAGCCGGAGGTTCAGGAATTGTAGTAATAAGATATTCTCTTTAATAATATAGGACAATTATGAGTCATTTTGCAAAAATAGATGAAAATAATGTAGTCACAGAAGTAATAGCCGCAGAACAGGATTTTATAAATTCTGGAAAAGTAGGCGATTCATTTTTATGGGTACAAACCAGTTATAGTGGTAGTTTTAGAAAACAATATGCTGGTATAGGATATACATATGATAAAACAAATGATGTATTTATTGTACCAAAACCATTTGAAAGTTGGACTTTAGATGCATCATTTGATTGGCAACCACCAACTACAATGCCGGATGATGGAAAATATTATTCATGGGATGAAGATACTAAAGCATGGGAAGAAACAGGACTTTTAGATAATAGCGAATAACTGCTTTATCCCTAAAGGATAAAGTAGTTATTTTTCCTACCTAAATACTTCCTGAAAGGGAAGGTTCATATAAATACTTCAAGAAAACTATTATTAAAACCAATAATATTTGGTATTGCAATTATTATTGGTATATTTTTAGGACAAATAGCTGCGTGGTTGTGGATATGAAATATGTGATAATATTATTGTTCCTAATAGGATGTGGTGT
>VTLG01007365.1_pt1 | contig 11091 bp, 16 predicted proteins | sample 4694571 | NCBI WGS metagenome assembly VTLG01 (sample SAMN12604809, study PRJNA352737) | marine metagenome | biome: ENVO:00000447; feature: ENVO:00000209|ENVO:00000569|ENVO:01000036; material: ENVO:00002151; isolation source: viral sequences binned using virsorter ... | reverse complement strand
TGCTTACTATACCGAAGGTGGCTTATTCCAAGAACGTCTTCTTTATAAGTGCTTGCCTAAGTAAGGTGGCATCAAAAGGTATTTTACTTTTTTAAGTTATGTAGAGTGCTGTTTGACTAGAACAGGTCGCTCTACCATTGTTATCTAGCGAATAGAGAATTACGAGGATTTAAAGCAATCATAGATTCATTTACTTTTTTATCAGCTAAAGAGCGTGGTAATAATCTACCTTGTCTTTCTTTAGGCTGAATAGCTTGAACTATTTCTTGCTCTTCTTGTTGTTCTTCCTGCGCTTCTTCTACATATCCGCCAGCTTGTTTCATTTGTCTTCCTTCATTATCAGCTTCCATCTCAGCTACTTCCATTAAACCTTGAAGGTTATCAGGGCCAATTTGGTTTGCTGCTTTTGAAGTCATTACAAATTCCCCATCCGATAGCCTAGCAGGTATCGAATCGGACATCTCAGTTCCTGGACCTTCAACAGGACCAGAACCTGAAAATTCGGATGCTGTTTCTACTACTCGATCAAAGATCATACTTAGTCGATCATCTTGTTCAAGTGCAGTCAGCAAATATTCTTCGTCTTCGGGAGTCAAAGACTCACCAATTATAAAATCTGTGTAATTGTCTTCCATCTGTTCATCTGGAATCATTTCAGGCATTGTTTCTTCAGTCGGTAGTTTTTCTTCTAACAACATATCTTCCATCTGTGCGTCTACTTCTCCGCCTTCTTGTTTTTTTACTCTAGGTTGATATAAAAAAGAAGGATTGTATCCAAAATCTAAGTTTCCTTTTTTTTCTACTTTAGTATTTTTACCATATAAACTAGGTAATAAATTACTAATTATACTTTTAATAGAACCACCTTGACTTTTACCTACACGGTCAGGATCAGCTAACAAATATCTATAAGTATCTTCACGATCCTTATCTATCGATCCTCTTCCACGTATACTCTCAAGTTCTTCATCAGTTAAAGGAGAGCCTTTTTTTCTTATGGCATCTCTAATTTCTTTTCTTTGAACGTCAAGCTCCGCTTCTATTTGTCTTAAACCTTTTGAAACTCTCATTTCTTCTTCCGTAAGAAAGTCATTCATTTCATCAAGAGAAGGACTTCCTTTTTTATCTAACATATAATTAGCTATTTGATATGGATCAGGAATAAACGATAAAAACTTATCTAATAAAGGTGCTTTCTCAGTTAAAATACCTTCAGGTTGATAATCTCTAAAGCGTTTTTTATCTTTTTCATACTGTTCTATACCCTTTTCGGTATATTCGTATTCTTTTCCATCTAGTTTAGGCATTATCTTCTCCTCTATTAAGTGCCTCTTCTACTTGTTCTTTAAGCTGTTCCAACTGTACCAGAGAATTGATCTTCCCCTGGCAACGGTACATTTCCTGTTCCGATGTTGCCACCACCAGTTCCTGTAGCGCCAAGTTCTTGCGGTTGTTCAGGTGTTCCTTCAGCGCCTCCCATGTTATTCGGTTGTTCACCAACGGCAGCATCTTCGATGCCAGTTCCTTGTCCAACATTTTGCATTCCTATAATTTGTGCCATAATAGCTGCTTCCTCTGGATCATTGAGTATTTCATCGGGATCAAGATCCAAACTATAGGCTAGTTCACTTATTAATTTAGACATTTTAACAAATGGTGCAACAGCAGGATTTTGCGCAGTTTGTAAGAACATTGTCAATCTTTGACTTCGTACTTCTTTCTGCATCAAACTATTAGTTCCCATAGCATTAATTTCTAAATCTCCCTCGATTCCTAACTTACCTTCCATAAATTGCATATTCCATTGAAAATATGCTTCTCCTAAAGGCCTAAGTAAGAAATCGTCTAAATTCTTTACAACTGTTTTTATATTAAGACTAGCTGCACCAAGCAACATTGACATACCAGATGCTGTTCTTGTCATACTTTGCACACCTGTTTGTCCGTGTGAGTATGAAGGTATTCCTGTTTGTTCATCTGCAAGTTGTCTAAACTTGTCAAACATCATCATATTTTCTGTTGATGTATTAGGAAATTTTAATCCGTGTACTGCTTGTCCTGGCATTCCTGCTTGTCTTCTAAATATCTTTCCAGGATATATTTCCATTGACTGCCCACCAACAAGTGCTGATTCATCTACATCAAATACAAGAGAACCAGCTAATGCAAGATTATCAATAGCCATTCTTGCATGGCCGTTCATGATTTGTTGTGCATCATCCATGTTCTCTGCTACACCAATCCCAAAGAAACTATAAGGATTTCTTTCGTATGGAAATGAATGATAAGGCAATCTATGCGGAGTAAATGGATTTATAACTATACGAAGAAGTTTACCATTACATATCCAAGCATTTACTTGTACTTCATCTAAATCATCTATACTTTCAGGAACATCTACTTCTGCTTGTCTTAGATACTCAGCATCCATTATTCCCCAATATTCTAATACTTCATATTTATCAGAACCGTAGTTTTTATCCCCTTCATCATCACGAAGCTGATTATCATAATATTTCTCTTCGTAGTTTGCGCCCATCATTAAACACTCACGAATAGCATCGTTATCAAAATAAGGCATTTTGCGCAAAGCGCGTAATTGACTTCTGTTTAATTTATGTCTATGAAATAAATATTCACATTCTTCTACATTAGTTGCTGCAGGATCAGGAAAAAAATCCCAAACACTTACAAACTCAATTCTAGGTACTCTAACATCTATAGGAGCATAGGTTCTTTCACCGTCTTCACCTTCATCCCAACGACTTAAAGTTTTATTAAAATTAAAAGGACCTTTAACAACTCCTGTGCCTAAAAGCGCAGATTCAAGAAGAGCATTTCTTATCTCAGAAGAACCACTAGACTCTTCTATTTGATCGTGAATTAGTTTTTCCATTCTTCTTGCAGCTAGTTCTGCTGGTTTTATTTCTATTTCTTGAGGAATTGGACTTGTACCATCAACAAGAACTTCACTAGCTTCTTCTTCTATTAAAAAATTATTTTTAGAAAAAGTAGATCCTGGTTTTAAAACTTTACCATCTCCTTCGTATCCGACATCAAACGGATTATTAATAGTTTCTTCAGGCTCAATCTCTTCTGGTATGCTTGTTTCAATACTAGGAGTAGGATTTTGGGTATCTAAATGAGCAAATTCAGAAACACCTTCTGGCATTTTAGTTTCTCGTACACCGATTGGAAACTTACCTGTTCCGAACACTACATCTACAAGTTGTCCAAAAGATGCCAATACTTTAGTTTTTGTAATCTTTACAAAGACTTTAGATTTCTCAGATTCTCTAAACTTTACTCGTTTATCGTATAAGCCTCTGTAATTTCTATAAGCTGTTAGCCATCTATGTTCGTGTGGAATACGTGCAGTTTCTGCATCTGAAAAACGATTTTGTATTAAACCAACTAAATTTAATTTTTGATCTTCTTCTAATACAAGTTTTTTACCTTGTTCTCCTTCTATCTCTTCAAAGAAAAGATTATCTGAGTTATCTATAAATGTATTGTCGTTATCTGCCATGTTTTAATATCCGAAGTCTGGATCTGATGGATTATATATTGATTCCTTTTTTAATTCTCTTATGCGCTGTAATGGATCGTTTATGCGCGGCCTACTCATGATCAAATAACGTAGCGCATCGTATGCATGATCTGATGCATTCGTGTCTACGTCTTCAGGTTTAGTCTTACTTAACGGTATACTTTGTAGCTCTCGAATCAAGTTAGGACATGTGTTAAAAATTTGTAATTTAGGACGACTCCCACTATTCTGAACTTTCAAGTATTCGTGTATTTGGATTTTACCCTGTATTCTATTTTTATCTGCTCTTCTGAGCTTATGACCTAGTTGTTGTAATGTCTCGCCAACAGTAGGTCCAGTTGTTCCTGTTCTTGCCCAAGCTGCCGTATCTAGTACTCCTTGAACAGAAAACGGATCTTCTATCTCCATTTCGGTTATTATACGTCCTAGATCAAGTCCTGTCAAGTTTTTTTTGTATAATTCTCTATAGATTATTAAAGTTCCGTCTGCTCTATCTACTGCTCCCCACAGACAACAACTCTCTGAAGAGTATCCATAGTCGATACCTTTTACTCGTTCCCAAGTAATAGGAAGAAAGAAAGGTTCTATAACATGAACAGTAGGATCAAACTCAACAAAAGCAGCACCTTCTGCTACATCCCAATTACCCTCAAGAAGTTGTCTTCGTTGTATAGGAGGAAGAGCTTTAAGCATTTCTTCGTAGCGACCATCTTGAGCTAGATAAGGATTATCATCTAACTTTGCTGGTATAAATTTACGAGTTAATCCATCTTTTCCTATAAAAGATTTATTATGTTCTTCTGGTTCTATATATCTTTTTTTAACCCAATGCGCACCAACACCGCCTGGGTTTGCAGTACATCTCAGGTATGTTTCTATAGAAGAATCAGTTGTTCTTAAACGTGATGCTAAATAGTTCCAACCGAACTCTGTAGGAAGATGAGTAATCTCATCAAACCCAATCCAGCTATATGCTTGGCCTTGATAACGATATACATCTGCATCTCTTTCAAGAAATCCAAACTCTATCTTTGCACCGCTTGGAAAGTTCCATAGCTTTTCAACTTCACGGAACTTACAACCAGGAAATGCTTTAGGATATAGTTCTCTTGATTTATCTATTAATTCTCGTAGCTCTGGCATAGATCTTCTTAGTATTAAAGCTCTATGTGCTTTTTTATGCGCATAGCGTAATGGATCAACTAACATTGCATAAGATTTACCACCACCTGCAGCACCACCATAAAGTACATCTCTTTCTCCTGCCGCAAGAAACTCAGTTTGTGGACCATCATTAGCATGAAAAACTACGTTTTCTTGTTCGTTTTCTGTAAGTTCTTTCCGAACACTAGGAACTAATGTTTCAATATCTGTATCTAAAACAACCTGATTATTTGAAGTATTATCAAGTTTATTTAATACTTTTTTTTGTTTCTTTAATTGTTGTTTGTGTGAAGAAATTTGAGACTGTAGTTTTTTAATTCTTTTTTTCTTAGTGCTAACAGAACGTCTAGCATTCATCTTTGCTTTAGTAGATGAATGATAATTATAATTACCTTTAGCTCCTTTAGGTCTTCCTGCTTTCTTTTTAGGAGTTCCGTCTTTTTTCAAAACAAAAGTAACTCCATCTTCTTCGGTTAAGTATTTTTCAGGATATACTTCCCAATCTTTCTTCTCTTTTACCATATTTTTTATCTATAATTTTTTTTAAACCTGCAGGACTTATTTTTCTTCCTGTATGATTTTCTAACCAATAACAACCGTCACGAAGAGATATTTGTTCTTTAACTACCATTTCTTCAACAGCTTCAAGAGCTTCAAGTTGTTCTTCTACAGGTTGTAGATACTCGTTATCTTTTTCAGATAGTTCATATCCAAAAGGAATAGTAGAGCTTGTTCGTCTTTTAAGAAGGATTGTTTTTTGTAGTAGACTTTCTTCGTTTTTTATCATCTTTTATTTGTTTACTTTTATTAAATACAAAATTAGGAGAGATCCTAATACATTCATCAGGATTCTCTTCTAATTGTCGCTCCCACTCTTGTTTGCGCCAAATCTTTGTCATTTAGATTTTTTTGCTTTAGCTTTTCTAGTTGGTTTCGTTACAGTCATATAAGCTTCGTTCTTTTTTGTTTTGGGATCATCTTTTATAAAATGTCCTTTTGCATTTCTAGCGCGTACTGTAACAGTCTCTACACCAAGAAATCTAGCCTTGAACCATTCGCTTAAACCTATATACCAATAGTTTCTCTTTGCTTTTTGCATTTTTATTTCTCCAAGTTTAGTGGTTAAATACATACCAATTTCTAATATCCTTTATTAATATAGTAAGATAATAGAAAAAGATAAATAAAATTAATTTATATCTTATATCCAATAAGTCTATCTTGCTGGAATCTCTAATTCCACGTTATGTCCTTGTGCTGTTAAATTTGCCCAAGTATCACAATATCTTTCTTTTGTAACACCTTTAGGATATAAATCACAATTACAATCATTTTCGTAATCAAAAACTCTGTTAAGACAATACCATTGTGCTTTTGCTCTTTTACTTTTTGGTCCTTCTGTATTTACTATTGAACTACAACCAGTAGAACACAACACTGCTACAGCTATTATATACCTTATATTATTAAGCAACAAACTCATCTCCTTCTTGCCAAGAGCAACCTGTTAGTCCTCCAGCTTGTAAAGCTTTCAATGTTCTAATAATCTCATCTACATTACGACCAGTATCCAAAGCATTGACTGATACGTGTTGTATCACTTGTTCTGGATCAACAATAAATGTTGCGCGTAAACAAACACCTTCTTCAAAAGAGATTATACCTAAATCTTCAGATAACGAAAGACCACAATCTGCTATAAGTGGATGTCTAATATCGCTTATAAGTGAATTGCTTTGTTTCCAGTTGAGTTTACAAAACTCGTTATCGCCACTTACACCCATAATAAATACATCCTCGTCAACTAATCGATCCATCTCTGCGATCTCAGTTGGACATATAAATGTAAAGTCTTTAGGATAAAAATATATAACAGACCATTTATTTAAGTCTGCAAAATTATATTTTATCATTTCGTTATTCTCGTTGACTCCATCTAAATGAAAGTCAGGGAATATATCACCTACTGTTAGCATATTATTTTTCTTCCTTTTGTTGTTGTTCCCAGCAATTCAAGTTTGCTGCTACTGTTCTTCGCTCACCTTCCCCAAAGAACGGATAGACCATATGCTGCCCCCACGAAGGAAACATTAATTGTCTGCCTACTTTAGGTTGTAAACATATTGATTGTGGCGGTCTTAATCTTTCTGCATTCATTATTTCGTTACGACCATATTGAAAAGCTATAAAGCCGTCACAAGCACCTGAATCATTATAAAGACTGTAGTCTTCTGCCTTTCCTGTTCCTATTTCACCTAACTTTCCAATTTGTTCTGGAACCATAGTCCAACAAGTAGTAGATATACCCATGATTGTTTTAGTGCCGTGATCGTGTATTGGGTTGTAATCACCTTCAAAACTATGTACAGACCATAGTTCATCTATATCTATTATTCTATTTTCGTGGCGAATACCAGTAACATTACCAAACGCATGAAGATAAGTTACTCCCATAGCTGTTAAAAACTTATAATAATCTTTTAACTTTTCATGTGTGTGGTCCATTAAGAGTTGTTCGCCTCTGTGTATTTGCCCAACTAATGTACCTGCTAATGATTTCTTTTCTGGTTTTTCTCTGTAATCATCTAAGTATTCGTTTAGGTCATCTACAATACCGTCTGGTAATTGACATTCTAACATAACCATTGCTGGTAAAGAATGTATCTGCATATTCATCTTCTCAAGATCTAGGTCCATTTTACTTTTATTCCTCTTCGTTGTAGTTCTTTTAAAACTTTATGTGTTTTCTTCGGTGTCGCATTACTAGAATTAAGATAATCAAATAAATCTTTCTTTGATGTAGCTTTCATGTAATGATATACGGTAGTGTACCTGTTTGTGCGTCTATCGTAGTTTTTCTCTGTGGGTTTGAATTTAATTGGCGGTGGCATTACAGATAATAATTAAAAACCTTTTGTTTTTTACTTGGTATGGTTTTACGAGACTCGTGTACTATCTCACGAATCTTTTCTCCTAGTTGAGCATCATTAGGATAATCAAAGGTTAGCTTCTCTAACTCTGCTAAACCTAGAAACTGATATTCTTTATTGCGTACTTTCATCTTTATATTTATCTTTAAGCCATTTAAAGTTTCTTGTGTAGTATATTTCAAATTGTCTATAAGGCTTTTGTCCGTGTTCCCATCGTTCTTTGCAATTCTCGTCATACATATATCTACACCAAATTATAAATTTATCTACGTTTTCGTCTTTACTCATCATCGTTGTTTATTATTTCTGCGTCTATTATATTAACATCGTTCTTTGCTGGTAAGATAAATACACCTCCACTTGTGTTGTGATTAACCTCTAATCTTTCTTTTTTAGTTACTCCAACACGATCCAGGATAGTTTGTGCTGCTTGTAATTTATTAGCTATTTGTGGTATTGGTCTGTCTGTTTGCATTATATCAACTAACTTGAATGCGGCCTCTGGTGCGCTGTGAGCTAAAACATCGGTCGCGAGATCTATGATCTCATTTTTCAAAGATTTTACAACTTGATAATGGTTTCCTGAGTATCCTGCCATCTCTGCAGCTTCTTTCGGGTTACCGTTAGTCTCTATTAAACAGTCTAGGAACTTCTGTTGTTTCTCAGTTAGTTGTTTAGAGTTCTTTTTTTCTTGTAAGTATGTGTTTACCATTATATTTTATAAGTATAGGACTGGTTAACAACTTTGTCAAGTTATTTTTAAAAGTTTTTTAACTTGACAAAAGTTAAATCTGTATGTATACTATGGTAACACCCCCCCAAAGATTAGCGTTTATAGTGCTTTTATATAATATTGAGCGCATTTTTCTTTTTTACGGAATACTAGTAAACATTCTAAAATCTTTGGAAAATGTTTGACCACTACATATATATAGCCCCCCCTGCCATGTCCACCTGCCCCCCGTAAAAAGATATCCACACTTTTTCCACAGGTTATTCTATTTCCCACAGGTTATAAACACTTTATCCACAGGTTGTTAACAGATTTCACAAAGTTATACACAGAGTTATTAACAATTTTGAAAATGTCACACTTTTTTAAATAAAAGATATACACAAGTTATTAACAAAGTTATCCACAATTTTAAAATATTCACAAGATATCCACAGATTTATTAACAGGATTTACACAGGATTTACACAGTTTATCCACAGGATATAGACTTACCTATTAAATTTTATAAAGTTTTTAAAGTATCGCATTTAGTCTAGTAAACATTTGTAAAACCTTTTTAAATCTTTTTAAAATAATAAGATAACATTTCAAAAAGGTTATACAAAACAACAACATACAAGATATACTCATTTAATATACTTAATACATTTGAAAACATTTGAAAAATAGTTTGACATGGCCTTTTAAAAAAGCTTAGAATGGCATCTAACAACAAAATTTAAATTAATCAAATAAGAGGGATTAACCAAAATGAAAAAAACTAACAAGATAAATATCTACGGTGTAAACATAATTTTAAAAGTGACTAAAATTTTTGAGAATGACGGTGCAAAATTAAGCTCAATACAAATAGAAAATAGTTCTAAGAAATTTTCTAAAGGTGAGCTAAATCTACATGGTCATGACATATTCGACAATGATGCCGATGTCGTTGCTTGTGTGACTAGGCACGATGAAACTAAGTATCACCGTCAATGGTATAAATTAACTGGTTATAATGAATCAAATATTGATAATTGGAAATTATTATCTGAAAAGATTGAATATAAATCATAAACCAAAAACAAAAGGTTTAGTGTGGCCTACCTAATTTTAAAAGGCCACAAAAAAAAGAGGAAAAAAAATTATGGATAATTTAGCACATAATCTAAGCTATAGTGATGAAAGTCATTTAGAGCATACATCAACATTAAAACACACTTCAAAAGGTTTAAGAATATGGATTGAAAACTCAACCTTTTTAAATACTTGTGGTTTTAGTGTAGGCAAAAGATATGATCGTGAATATAAAAGAGATTGTATCGTTATGACTCTTAACACAGAGGGCAAGTACAAAGTATCTAATAGTGCAAGGAACGGTAAGCAAAGGCCTATAATTGACATTGTAGGTAAAAAGATAGGTAACAGTATTGATCCATCTAGATATGACTTAGTTAGAGCCACATTTTTCACAAAGTTATCTGCCCCTAAGTTTCCTAATACTATTGATAAAGTAATCATCATTGAGGGAATACAATCATGATAAAAGATCTAGAAAAAATTAGAAAAGGAACTAAATTAAAAGTTAATAACGGTTTAGGATTATGTACGGCCTACTCATTAGAAAGCATCAAGCAAGGTAGAGGATATAAAAATATTCTATTAGTAGATTTAAAAGCTAGTGAGGTTGGATTCTTTGATGAAATGGGTTCTATCTATGTAAGCCATATTAAAGAAGTGGTGTTGTCATGAAAATTAAAAATATCTATAAAACATATCTAGATAAAGCTGATTTAGATCATAAACTATTATTTAATGGTTCTATTAAAACATTAGGTTATGTACTCAAAACCAATAAAGAATATTTTAGTAAAAAGCCATATCAATTATTAGGTATTAACCCGTCCACTAAAATAGAAAAAGGTCAAAAGATTAATGTTAATACAGCTATTCTTTATTTAGCACCCGATACAACAGTTACAAATAAGACTATATGCCCTAATGCAAGCCGTAACGGTTGCTCTAATGATTGCCTAGCGTCTAGCGGTAGATTAGGCATGATTAACGGCCAGTTAGCACAGATTAGGCGCACTCTTTATTATCTATATCATAATGAATCTTTTATGATTCAATTACAAAATGAAATAGATAAGTATCATAAAAAGTATGGTGACACTTTAGCTGTTAGGCTTAATGGAACTAGTGATTTGAACTGGGCTGAATTTATAGCTAACAATCCTAAAATACAATTCTATGATTATTCAAAACTTAGAAACATGATTTTAAAGAATAAAAATAAAAATCATCATTACACGTTTTCTGGTTCTATGTATTCTGATTATTCTAGAAAAGAATTAACAAAAGCTGTAAATTCTGGCCTTAATATTGCTTTAGCTTTTAATACAAAAGGAACTAAAAAAGATACACTAAGAATCCCTAAAAAGCTATTCAATAAAAAGCTAGTGGATTTTGATGTAACAGATGTTAGGTTCAAAGATAAAAAAGGATCTATAGGTTATTTAAAAAGAAAAGGAAGTAATGTTAATGACCGTCTAATAGATAATAAAAAGGTTAATAACTTTTTTATAACTGAATCAAATATAAAAGAATTGATTTAAAAATAAATCCCTCTAAAAAAAGGTAGGCATTGTAAAGATGTCTATCTTTTTTTTGTTTTTTTTTCAAAAACTACTATCATCACAATAGACCTGTCTGGCAGTTTTGTCGCGTTA
>VTLG01004995.1_pt1 | contig 11092 bp, 11 predicted proteins | sample 4694571 | NCBI WGS metagenome assembly VTLG01 (sample SAMN12604809, study PRJNA352737) | marine metagenome | biome: ENVO:00000447; feature: ENVO:00000209|ENVO:00000569|ENVO:01000036; material: ENVO:00002151; isolation source: viral sequences binned using virsorter ... | reverse complement strand
AGAGGACGAGGATGATGAACTACCATCTCCATTTCCAATTGGAATAGGTATGATTTCAGTTTCTTTTTTCTGATTTGTTATCACTGGGAATGGTACTGTTGTTACTCCACCTCCTTTTTTTCTTCCTTCAATTTTCTTTTCTTTGACTGTTTTCTTTTTCTCATTCGAATCTATTTTTTTCAAAGCACCAGTAATTCTATCCGCAATGCCTCCACCCATTGACTTACCAAGTTTAGATGCTGCCATACCACCAGCAACACCACCAGCAAGCACAGCAAAGAGGTAAAGAGGTCTCGCACCAGGAAAAGGAGCAAACAATAATGGAGATGCAGCTTTTGCTGTGACTGCAGATCCTAACTTCATACCTGCTCCAAATCCATACCATGCTCCCACAGTCTCACCAGTTGCTCCAACAAGTGCTTGCTTGGCAGTCTGACCTTCCTGCAATCTATCAACTGTGCTCATTACACCACCAGCAACAGCAAAACCTTTTCCTACAGTATTTAAAACACCTCTACCAAAACCAACTAAACCTTTATTTAATTTAATATTTTTAAAAGGTTTACTAACATTCTGTACTATTTTATTTGTTGTAGTTATCTTTTTAGGTATTGGTGGTGCTTTACCAATTTTAGATGAAGTAATTTTATTATTAATTTTTACATCAGGTTTAACCCCTTTGTTTAAATTTTTTAAAGTATTACTTTTAATATTTTTTGTTTTAGGTAAATTACTACCCTTAACTTTTGTTTTAGGTACGTTACCACTCTTTACCTTAGTTTGAGTTAAATTAGGTATCTTTAGTTTCTTTGGTATGTACCCAGTATTATCAACACCACTCTCAATAGTTTTTCCTAATCCAGTTTTTTCTTCTCCTGGTTTACTATCCAAACCTGCCTTTAAACCAGCACCAGCCGCCAAAGCAGTTCCAGCTAAAAGCAATCCACCAAATAACATATTGAGTAATCCATCTCCACCACCAGAACCTTTACCAAGTTTTTCTACTTCTTTTTTCTTTGGTAATTTTATACCAGCAAGTGCTTTATTACTAGATTCTATCCACTTAACAAATGTACTGAAGTCTTTCTTTCTCTTAAATTTAAGATCAGAAACAGCAGCAGTGCTTGGAGATACTATTATCTTATTAGCAATAGTTTTTAAATCAGATTTTGCACTTATTTTTGCCATAACTATACGATATTAAATGTCATTAATGCATTCAACTTATGATAACTTGAGTCTGGATTGGATGAAGAATAAAATGTGACTGCATCACCACCAGATGTACCACCACCATTAGATGTACTCGTTACATCTCCTCCAGAACTAGACCTATTTGTTGCATCACCCATAGTCATTGGCACTCCTTGAAGATTAATAATACTTCCACTTTCTGCCATCTTATAAGAGGTAGTAAAACTACTGTCACTCAAATTAGATTTTACTGCATCTACATTAAAAGGTGCTGCATCAACATTATTTTCAGTAGTAGGAGGAGAAGATATATTTTGATTAGCATCTGATTTAATTTCTTCTTTTACTTTAGAAGTTGAGTCTTTAGGACTTTCAACTTGATTAACATCTTGTTGAGAAGATACACTTTTATTAGCATCTAATTTAACTTCTTCTCTTGCTTCTTTTCTAAGTTTTCCAGTCTCTGCCGTATACAATCTCCATTCTTTTTCCTTTGCAACTCTTTCTTTACTTCCAAAAGGTAAAGACTTTATTTCTTTTTCTAATTGTTTTTCTCTAGGTTTCCTATCAGCAACTACCTTTTTCTCTGCAGCATTCATATCTTTTCTCATGGTCTTTTTTGTTTCCTTGAGTTTTGATCTTTCTGCTTCTACTTCTTGAAATATTTTTTCTTGTTCTTCAGTTCTACCATGCTTACTGGTTCTTATCTCTTGCTTAGTTCTATCATCACTAAGGCCTATAGTATTCATTCCAGCATCTTTTAATCTCTGATCTAATTCACTGTGTTTTTTACTAAATTCATCTCCACCAGTAATCAAGTCTCTAATAAAACCAGCTGGATTGTATATCCATTTGGGAACAATTTCTTTAATCAAACCACCAATCAACTTGCTAATAGAATTCCATAAGAAACCAACTACTGGTTTAGCATATTTTTCTAAAAATCCAAAAACAGCATCTCTAATCTTTTCATTAGAAAGTAAAGCAATAACACCTCCAGCAGCAAGCAATCCCAAGACACTCAAGACAAAAGGATTAGTAAGTAATCCAGCAATACTCACCAAACCAAGTAAAGATCCAAATATTCCACCACCTTTTCCAATACCTCCTTTAAGATCTTTAGTGATAGAAACGATTGATGCTTTTAAAAGCTTAGCAATCTCAAAAGTATTAACTAATGAATCTCTAACTAACTTTAAATTTTTCCTTAGAATCTTTTCAGTCTTCTTTGACCCAAAGAAGTTTGTGTAATTTTTTATAAAATTATTTTCTTTCTCTTCCTTCTTCTGAGGAATCATTGCCTTTGCAGTTCTGGCAAAATTTACAATATTATTTTTTGCAGCACCTACTATAGATGAACCTAATTTTTTTCCACCAGAAAGGAAACTCTTTGCACCCATTTTAGATGAAGAACTGGAAAATAAATTAGATTTAAATAAGGTTTGCATTTGGGTTATGAAGACTCTTGGAGTTTAGCATTCTCTTCTTCAATGTATTGATTCAATAGAGTAAGATAGATATCTCTCTCCCACGGCATCATATTTTCAATCTCGGTTAATGAATATTTATGGTGTTGCATCAAGGCAAAGTTTATTTTGAAGTATGACTCAAGATCAATATGAGACATACTTAATCGAAAAAACTCGATAATCCCTCCAACGTCACTTCACTCTCAACTTTTGTATTGGGATTTGTAACCTTGAATGTATGAGTTAACTTAGGCATTGTTTCAAAGAATTTTTCAACTTCTTTAAATTGAGATGAATTCAAAGTATCAAGCCATTCCACAAGTTCCTTATGAGTACAGTCTGCTGCTGCCCAAGAATCTTCTTTATCGAATACCATATCAATACATGATGCAATAACATCAAATGATTTTTCAATTATAGAAGAATCATTCTTTTCACCAAATTCAAAATTATTCTCAATGAATTGTTCCAATGATGGATACTTCATTCTTAATGTAAGATTACCATCTAAATTAATGTCTGTAGTATGATCTTCATCTTGCAATACTTCAACTTCATCAATGTAGACTTTCACAGGAACAGTTGTCTCATTATCATCAGGACAAGTCACAACTAGATCAAGTGCTTCTCCTACAGACTTCGCACGAATATTTAAAAACAAATATTCAATATCAAATGTTGGGAGAGTATCTACTTTTATTCTAGTACTGATACAATCTTTTAGAATTGCTTTAACTGCATTCGTAATTTGTTTAATATTTTCACTTTCTAAAGCAAGAACAAGAACTTTTTCTTCTTTAACTAAAAAAGGACGATATTTAATCTTCTTTCCAGTTGAAGGTAATGTCAACTCATAAGTTGGAGTCGCAATTTTTGGTAAAGGCATAATAAACTATAACAAGTCGTAATTTATATAGCAGGGTTTTTAGAATAATCCAATTGTTCTAGTATTTTTAGCACCATGTTTCTGAACTGTATGCCTTAGATAATTAAATCCAACTGACACCTGAGTAATCGCACTACCCTCATAAGTTAATGGAACTGCATTGATATTGACTGGAAATGCATCAATAAATTTATAAGTTAATAGAGTTTGATTTGTAAAACTACCATACGATTCTCGTGATTCATTCGGTTTCTTTAAGAAGTCTCTCTCAAATTTAGTAATAGATATTATCTTTTTATAATCATTAGGATATCTGAATCGGGTAAAGTTATTCCTATCATCGAATGAACCTAACTGACTTTCGGGAGCTCCATCATATCTAGAAAATTGATCATATACTGGACTGATAAAATTCATCCACTCTTCAAATAAACGTAAAACATTATACTCACTATCGACATAGAATGTAAAATCAAACTCATTATATAATCTTCGAGTTGCAAATCTTTCAATAGTTCCTTGACGGCTTCCCATCTCCTCTGACATCTCAAGAGATGAACTAGGGAGATTTGCTTCAGAGCATAAGAAATCAAAACTATCTTCAGTTGATCTTTTCTCATCAAATATTCCACACTCAGTGAAATAATTTGATAACCTAGTATTACTACTATTTGTTCTAGACCGATTAAGATCCAATGAAACTTTAAATTGACTGGTCAATGAAAGTTTCTTAAGAACCTCACTCATTTGAGGCATTGTTAAATATAATTCTTCGTTTGTTACGAGCATCTAAATACTTTTTAACTAGTTCTACTAATATATGTATGTCATATAATGGAAAATACTATCCGAGATACCCTAAAAAGTACAAAGGAGACCCAACTAACATAGTTTTTAGGTCACTCTGGGAAAAAAAATTCATGAATTACTGTGATTTGACTGAGAGTATAAGTGAATGGCAGTCAGAGGAATTCTGGATTCCTTATCGTTCTCCAATTGATAATCGTGTTCATCGTTACTTTCCTGACTTCTTTCTTAAGTATAAAGATAGTTCTGGTAAAAAAAGATCAGTGATAATAGAGGTTAAACCAAAGAAAGAAACAAAGATGCCACCTCAGAATCCAAAGAAAAGAACAAAGGCATGGGCTTATTCAGTAAGAACGTATGCAGTTAATCAAGCAAAGTGGAAAGCAGCAAGAGAGTTTTGTAAAGATCGTAACATAGAATTTAAAATTATGACAGAACACGAGTTAGGTATCAAATGACTATCGGAGGCAGAATAATATCAAGAGCAAAAGAAACTTCTGGAACAGATTCAGATTGGTATGCCAATGAATTGTATGCAGAACTATCTGAAGTTGGTGAAACAAGATTTCCAGAGATAGGAGAACTTTGTTTCTTTTCATATTCTGCAGCGTATGCACAAAGATATCCACATTATGATACAAGACCACTCGTATACGTCTTGGAATATCAACAAGATAAAATTCTTGGAGCAAATTTACACTACCTAAATCCAGACTATCGTGACGGAGTTGCACGAGGTCTCATAAATAAAGTTAGTGCAAGGTTGCCAGAGAAAACATTACATCGTTATTTCTTCACCAATATAGGAGGTATGTTCATAATTCCTCCAGATGCTGATGAGTGGGCCAGTGTTGCAGAACTAGTAACTGAAAAATTTGTTAATAAATACGGTCAGAAGGTCGAATTACAAAAAGTCTGGGATAGCATTTAATGACTTATCAAACAGTTGGTTTTTCAACATTAGCTCAATTAGATCTAGATATAATCTATACTTACGATCCAACCAACGGTCACACACAAACAAAGAAAAAATTTAAATCAGATGATATAACTGATTCAAATAGGGCTGTGTTTGACAATTTAACTAAAGGGCAAAGAGATGCTATTTTGGGATCTCTTGATAATGCAGTAGTTGAATCTGCTTTTGGTGTAACAGCATCACCAAGACTTAAGCATGAATTAAGACAATATGAATTAGAATTAGCAGGTAATAATGATACTGTTCTTGCTGAAAATGGATTTTTCAATACAAATGGCAATCAAATATTTAATAATTTAGATCTGCAGACTTTATATTCAAATGAAGCTCAAAGCGTATTTGAAGGTATAGGATACGGTAGTACTGACATAGCACCAATAATAGATGGATTTACAGGAGTTGATTTCACTCTTCCAGAAGTTGATCCAACGACTGATGATGATTCTCCAAATACATTAGTTCCAAACTATGCTTTAGCAGATGCAGAGTTAGATTTTGAATTTACAGATAGTCTTATACAAGGTCTATCTAATTTAAAGTACCCAGAAGATGCTCTTTATGATGGATATACACAAGGGCAAGATTATATAAGAATAAAACAATATAAGTATCAACCACCAAATAAAGATTTAATTCAAAAAGGTGGGCAAGGTCTTGTTGACATAGGATTAGTAGAAGGTTTAGCAAGAAAATCCGCAAGAAAGCAACAACTTGGATTGGTAAGGTTGCCAATGCCAAATCAAATACAAGACTCAAATAATGTTTCGTGGGGCCCTGATCAAATAAGTAACCTAACAGCAGCAATTGCATCAGGAGTATTACCAAGAGTAAGTCCAGAAAATATTAACAAAATACTATCAGGTGATTTTTCAAATCTCCTTCAAGGAGTAAAAAATATGAATCCATTTCAAGAAGGTCAAGGTGAAGGTGGAACACTTGCACGTAATGCATTAGCTGCATTAAAAACTGCACAAGGTGGTGCTGGTGCTCAAGGAATAATAGGTGCTAAACTATTAAACATGGCTGGTTTTGATGTTAGTGCAGAATCAATACTTGCAAGAGGAAGAGGTGTGATACCAAACAATAATATGGAACTTCTATTCAACGCTCCTGCACTCAGAGAATTTCAATTTAATTGGAAAATGAGTCCAAGAAGTCAAGAAGAAGCAGTGGTAGTAAATAAAATAATTAAATTCTTTAAAGCAGGAATGGCAGTAAAGAAACAAAATAATACAGGGTCTGGTTCTGGTGCTTCTTATTTCTTGGGTACACCAAATATCTTTGATGTTCAATTTATTACTACAGGTAATGAACAAATAGATGGTATCATGAGAATCAAAGAATGTGCATGTACTGCATGTGCAGTTAACTATACTCCTGAAGGTAATTGGGCTGCTTACGAACAAGGTCAACCAGTTTCCGTCATCATGACTCTCAAGTTTTCAGAACTCGAACCTATATACGATATCGACTATCTTGAAAATAAACCAGATCAATACCGTAAAGATAATGGAATTGATGATCTACCTACCAATGCAATAGGATACTAAGATGAGTTACTTTAGAGAACTACCAAACATATCATATTCTTCTAGATTTTCTGGAAGAAATAAAAGTGAAGAAACAGTAGAAGTAAAAAATCTATTCAAAAGAGCAAAGTTAAGAAGTGATATTGATTCTGCCATCACTGCATTCAGTTACTATAAAATATCTGAAGGGGAAAGACCAGATACTCTTGCCAAAAAAATATATAATGACTCTGAATTGGATTGGGTAATTTTAACTACAAATAATATTACTAATGTAAGAGATCAATGGCCTTTAGAGGGAATGTCATTTACAAATTACTTACTATCTAAGTATGGAACTTCTGATATGACAGAAGAAGAAAAGTATGCAGAACTGAATAAGGTTAAACACTATGAAACAACTCAAGTAAAAGATGAATATGATAGAATTCTTTTAGAAAAAGGTGCGATTGTAGATAAAGATTTTAAATTTACATTTACAAAAGAAGTACCAAGAAATAAAACAATCAGTGAAATAACACTTACATTACCATTTACAGCAGCATTTAATGCAGGTGATGCAATAACACAACCAACTGCAAATAGTGGTGGTTATACATTCACTGGTGGATCAGGTACAGTTAAAACAACAACATCAAATAAAACAAAAGTGATTATTAATAAAGTTGTTGGAAACTTTATCACAACACCAAGTGGAATACCAGCTGGTAATCCATTATTACTAAATGGAGTTGTACTTACAAATTCTGGAGTTTCTGGTAACCCTGTTGGAGTGTCTATAAGATATAAAACCAATACTACAGCATTAACGGTCAACCCTGTGAAAGGTGTAAGTCACTATGAATATGAAGTAGATATGAATGAAAAGAAAAGAAGAATTAAAGTACTGAAACCAGAGTACTTATCTGTGTTTATATCAGATATGAGAAATATAATGAAATATAGTAGATCAAGTCAATACGTAAATCAAAGAATCAAGAAAACATATAATCCTGATTCTGTAGGGGTATAAAAAAAGACCCCTGTGAAGGGGTCTCGTGTAATTAAGAATTAACTAATTTCGAAAAGTAACTGAGAGAATCATCTTCTTCCTCTTCAGTTGACTCTGCCACAGGATCAGGTACTACTGGTACTGGTGCAGGTGTTTGTGATGCAGGTTCATAAGAACCACGATCATCATCCTCACTACTTAACTCCTCATCAACCACAGGTCTCTTTACTGGTTGATTTAAACCAAGCACATACTTTAGACGCTTATCAAGATCTTCATAAGACTTGAACTTATCTGGTGCAGTAAACTCATTAAGATCATACTGTTTGTTGTAGATCTCTTCTAGTTTTGCATCATCATCAAGAAGAGGACTTGGACTATCAAACTCTGACTTGTCATAGTTTTGATAACCTTCGACTCTACGAATCTTCAACTTGAAGTTTGCACCACCCCAGAAATCAAATGGGTTGATAGCAGTTTCATCTGCGAACTCAGGTTTCATTGCTTCTTGAACCTTATCAAAGATCTTCTTACCATACTTGTATAAGAATACCTTACCTTCATTCTGAGGATTTGCAGGATCAGCAATCACATATATGTTGCTGTAATATGATAACCTACGTTTCTGCTTCCTTGCTATCTCTTTGTTAGCATCAGAACCAGAGTTCCATAATTGTGAATTATGTTCTGAGACAGGATCTTTTTGTCCCAATGTGGTGAGTGAGTTTTCAATAAACCAACCACCAGGCCCTTGGAATGCATGTGTGTAGACTCTTGCCCAAGGAAGTTCATTACCATCTGCCTCTGGAAGGAAACGAATGATTGCATAACCATTTCCAGATTTATCAACGGATGGTTTCCAAATACGTTCATCAACGTTGCTACCCTTATCGTTGAGTTTCTCAACTTGTTTGATTAGTTTCTCAGTAAGGGAACCTGATCTAGACTTTTTCTTTAAATTTGCGAATGACATGCGGATTAATTAGTATGTTTGTTTTGTTGTATTAAAGAGGGAGGTTGGATTCCTGTATACCAACAAAGAACGGGCATTACTACAGTAGTAAAAACGTCCTTGCCTGAGACCCGACTGGTAGGTCGGTTCTACCCTTGCGAGCAGCAGCACCACCTGTGTCTCATCACCTTAACCAGCAGTTGCCAGTAAGTTTATTCAGTCACTCCCTATGTTGCGTCCAACATTGTTATTATAATACATTATTATTTATATGTCAACCTACATAAATAAAAGAAAAGTGTATTGATGAAATGGCTGATAGAATTCCACTGATTGTAAATCCGAGTGCAGATCAGATTCAAGAATTACCGAATGGTGATAGTTTAAATGGTATTGCAAATATAACAGCAACAGGAACAGTACAGGCAGAGCAACTTACATCTACAGATGATGCAAACATCGCTGACGATCTAACAGTTGGTGGTGAAATTACTGCTGGTGAAATTAATATTTCAGCACAACCTAGTTGTTTATTAACAGTTCCTGTAAATTATACTGCTGAAAACACTGAAGATCCATCTAACCATATAGGTGGACAAAATTTTAAACCAATTGCATTTACTAATGAAACTACAAGAGTTGGTTGTACTACTTCATTAACTACAGGTAATGCACAGGGAGGAACTTCTGGAATTACATCAATAACTGTGCCTAGTGCAGGAACTTATCTAGTTAGTGCAATGATAGGAGGTGCTAAATCAAGTGGTAGTGGTACTGATCAAATAAGATTTGGTCTTTCTAAAAGTGGTGATCAACAAATTCCAAACGAATTATCACATCCAACATTTATTTTTGGTGATAATAATCAGGCAGAATTTAACTGTACTTTTACATTGCCATTAACCCTCAGTGCAAATGATATATTATCAGTACATCTTAGTCATATTGGTGCTAGTAAAGCAAATATTCAAGAAGGTTATTTTTCTGTCACTAAACTACATTAATTAAGTTTCTATACTAGATTCAATATCCTGTATAGTACTGTCTAATTTTTTAAAGAAGGCTTCCATACAATCTATTTCATCGTCCACACCAAACATTTTAGCAGCATCCATTAATCTTTTCTTCATTCGTATTGCTTCTTTATCATCAGATAAAGATATACGAAAGAAAAATAGTTTCTGCTTTTCTAAAAATTCTTTTAGAATTGCTAGGTGTTCTCTCTTTTGTTTATCATCCATTATGGGAAGATAAGGACTTTCCACCACAAGTATTTGTTGCAATCTTGTTAGTTCCATAATAGTATGTTGAACTTGATCAGATTCAAAAAAATCGCTCATTGATGGTACCTCTCCTTTACACGTTGAGTTAAATAATTTTTATACTTAGATATGCCAATATTTAGAAATGGAGAATACTTCTTAATTTTTAAACTGACGGTTTCCCACACAGGATCAAGAAGTTTTTTATCATAATTTTTGACATATGAGAATATTATATCATATATTACCAATTCTTCAATACTAAGTTTACCACCCAAGTATTCTCTCAGTATAGGTGGATGTCCTTTCTTACAATCAAAGAACTCATCGTAGTCATAACTATTCATCATATCTTCAGAGTTACTTTTAAAAGTTTCAAAAAGATTTTCTTTATGTTCTACCCATTGATTATATACTTTCTCTCCACCATCAATGATAGGCCCAATCCATACATCATTAGAGTCTGATGCTTGACTAAAATTTGCAAGAAAGAAATTTTTAATTTCATCGTCACTCTTCTTACGTGACATTCTCTCAAAGAAGTAACGATCCTTTCTTTTATTAAAAGCACCTTCCGATGCTCGTGATCTACCACCATACTTGAAGTAATCATACTTCTCTTTGGTGAAATGATTCTTGAATGCTAAGTAACTTTTATATACCTCAAGAGGCTTCATATAGGTAACTTAGCACGAGATGTTCTCTTCATAAAGTTGAGTTGTTGTGCATCATACTTTAATTTTTCTTTTAATGGTTTTGACATTAACTTAGAAACTGCTTCAATCTCTATTTTATTTTCTTCACAGTATGTCAAAATAGCATCGATGTGATTAAAATTATTAGATTTAACTATCTTTTCAATTTCTTCTGCAAACTTAGTTGGGCAAAGAAATTTTTCCTTCATTAAATCATCAACGTTAGTCTCCTTCATAATTTCCTGTTTTATAGTTGACAAACTTTCCAATGTATTTGGTAAGAAGTTTAATATAGTAGTCCTTGTTCCGTTTTTCATAGATGACACAT
>VTLG01013785.1_pt1 | contig 11094 bp, 19 predicted proteins | sample 4694571 | NCBI WGS metagenome assembly VTLG01 (sample SAMN12604809, study PRJNA352737) | marine metagenome | biome: ENVO:00000447; feature: ENVO:00000209|ENVO:00000569|ENVO:01000036; material: ENVO:00002151; isolation source: viral sequences binned using virsorter ... | reverse complement strand
TAACCAATACTAGATATGGTTTAGGAGATCATATAACAGAAAGTCAACTTGACAAATTTGCTTTTTATAGTGCTTCTCAATATTGTTCTGAATTAGTTGACGCTGGTAATGGTGATGGTTCTACTGAGCCAAGATATTCATGTAATACAGTTTTACAAAAAAGAGAGGATGCATATAACACTATTAGTGCTTTAAGTTCTGTTATGAGAGGCATAACATATTGGAGTGCAGGAGCATTATCTTTATCAATTGACCAGCCTACAGATCCAAGTTACTTATTTAATTTATCTAATGTTTTAGAAGGTGGTTTTACATATTCTGGTACAAGTTTAAAAACAAGATCAACACTTGTTTCTGTATCTTATTTTGATATGGAAAATCAAGTTTTAGATTATGAAACTGTAGAAGATTCTTCTGCCATAACAAAATATGGCCGAATTGAAAAAAAAGTAACTGGTTTTGGTTGTAGTTCAAGGAATCAAGCTAGAAGATTAGGTCGATTTATTCTTTTTGAAGAGCAAAATTCTACAGAAACGGTTAGTTTTCAAACTGGATTAGCAGAAGGTGTAATAGTAAGACCTGGGCAAACAATATCAATAAGCGATCCTGTTAGAGCCACTAAAAGACGAGGAGGCAGAATAAGTTCAGCCACTACTACTGCCGTAACTGTAGATGACACAGCAAATACAGATTTAGTTATTACAAATGATCCGACATTAAGTGTAGTGCTTCCTGATGGGTCAGTAGAAACTAAGAATGTGTCTGGAATATCAGGAGCAGTAATTAGTGTTAGTTCTGCTTTTTCTGTAGCCCCAAATGCTAATTCAGTTTGGATCTTACAAAATAATTCATTACAAACAACAACATGGAGAGTTGTAAGTGTAACTGAAACTGAAGGTCAATATGCAATAGTTGCTACAACATATAATCCGAATAAATATAATTCTATAGAAGACAATACAGCAGCACCAACTAGAACAGTTAAAACCTTAGTTGATTTATTGCCATCTCCATCTAATTTAGCAGCAGAAGAAATATTTTATATAGAAGCAAATAAAGCAAAAAATAAAATATTAGTTACATGGGAATCTGTTTTAGGTGCTACCGCATATCAAGTGGATTATAGAAAAGATGGTGAAAATTATACAACTATAACTACTAGAAGCACAGATTTTACAATATTTGACGCTGACGCTGGAGTTTATGACATAAGAGTATCTACAAAAAATTCTCTTTTAGAAGTTTCAACACTTCCAACTGTTTTAGAATTTACAACTATTGGTAAAACTGAAATACCTGGTGATGTACAAAATTTAAGAATAGAACCTATTTCAGATGAATTTGTAAGGCTTAGATTTGATCAATCAGTTGATGCTGATGTTTTACATGGAGGAAACGTAGTAATTCGTAGTTCAAATTTAACCTTAAACGCTACTTTTACTAATTCTGTAAATTTATTGCCAGCCTTATCAGGTAATGTAAGTGAAACAATTGTCCCTAATATTGTTAATGGTACTTATATTGTTCGTTTTAGAGATGATGGAGGCCGTTTAAGTGCTAATGATGCAAAGGTTGTTTTAATATCTACAACGCCAAATGCGTTTCCTAAATTAACTGTTTTAGAAGATCGGGAAGATAATGACTCACCACCTTTTAATGGTACAAAAGTTGATTGTTTTTTTAGTGATGATGTAAATGGTCTGGTTCTTGGCTCATTAGAAACATTAGATAGTGTTAGTGATTTTGATGCTATCGTTGATTTTGATTTCTTAGGTGGTGTAGATATTACTGGGGGTCATTATGATTTTGCAAATACTTTAGATTTAGGAGCTAAACAACCATTAAGATTAAGACGTCATTTTGTAACACAAGGTTTTTATCCTAATGATTTATTTGATAGTAGAACTGCAAATATTGATACATGGACAGACTTTGATGGAGATACCGCAGTAAACGTAGGAGCCGCTTTACTTTGTGCTACGACAGATTCAGATCCTGATACCTCAACTGCTGGAACTTATACTATTAACAACGGATCTGGTGGCGCAGGAACAGTTATAACAATCACAAAATCTTCTCATGGTTATTCTGTTGGAAGTTTTGTAACTCTTGATTTTACTTCTGGTACTGGGGTTGATGGTGATTATGAAATAAAAACAGTTCCAAATGCAAACACATTTACTTTAACTTCTGCTACTTCATTATCTACAAGTGGTAATTGTACATTTAGTGCAGAATTTTCACAATATAATCCTTTTGTTAATGGTACTTATGTTGCTAGAGGTTTTAAATTTAGATGCGAAATGGATACTGATGACCCAGCACAATCAATTGAAATAGATCAACTAGGATATACAGCAGAATTAGAAAGCAGATCAGAAACAAGTCTCGGTAATGCAGGCGCATCTGCTGGTGGATTTATAGCATCAGGCACTTCTACAAAGTCAGTTACTTTTACCAATAGTTTCTTTACGGGTCAGTCAGGCACTAGCATTGCAGCCAATTCTGTCTTACCTTCAATAGGTATTACAATTGAAAATGCACAAAGCGGTGATTTCTTTGCTTTATCCTCTATAAGCTCTACTGGTTTTGATATAGATATAAAAAATGGGTCAAGCCATGTAAATAGAAACTTTAAATATACTGCTACAGGTTTTGGGCGCGGTAGTTAAGAAATACTGTCATGCTTGGAAAATAACAATAAAATGGTTAGAATAAGTCTAAATATAAATTTATTTTTTATTGTTATTACTATTAGTTTGTAATTTACTTTAAAAAATATAATTAAAACCTTTAAAATCCATTGGTATAACTAACAAATGGCGGAACATGATTTTATTATTGATAATTCGACAGGGGCTAACGTCCGAACAGATTTAAATAGTTTATTTCAGGCCATTGCCTCTAATAATAGTAAATCTGGTGCTTTAACAACTAACTATGCCTATCAATGGCACGTTGATACATCTGACGGAAATCTCAAAATCAGGAATGCCGCCAACAATGCTTACGTTACAGTAGGCCCAGTAGCCACTACAAATTTTGGTTTAGCTTCTTTAACTGCTGCAAATACTTTTACACAAAGACAAACTTTTAGTGCAAATACTTCAATAACAATACCTACTGGAACAACGGCACAACGTGATGGTAGCCCAGCAGTAGGGATGATAAGACACAATAGTACTCTTAACCAGTTCGAAGGCTATAACGACGGAGCATGGGGAGCGTTTGGAGGATCAGCAGGCAAAATTTTACAAGTAGTATCGACCACATTAACAACAGTCGCTAGTAATTCTACGGCTGCTGATGCAACATGGAGTTTTAATGATTCATCACTAAAAGCAACTATTACAGCAGCAAACTCTTCAAACAAATTTTTAATAATGGGTTCTGCTGTTGTTGGTTCTAATGGTTTAGCTGTTAGTTCTATTCTTCAAGATGGAGGAAGCAACCTTACTGGTGCCGTAGGTTCTGGAACTTTATCTAACAGAAAAGCAGCAACGTCTGGAGATGATTCTGGAAGTACTGAAGGAGTTTTTACCTTATCTCATAATGTCGTACTTAGTGCTGGAGATACTAACGCACATAATTTCCATTATGCATTCTTTCATAATGGTGGAGGAACAAGTACTCTCTATTTAAATAGAAGTAATTCCGATACTGATTCAACTAGAAGAGGTCGTTATATTTCAAATATCACAGTTATGGAGATAGCAGCATAATCACTATCTTATATAATTAAAAAAAAACTATTATGGCAAATCTTGATCACAATGCAATTTATAAAGCTTATCCTGATGTAACTTTTATAAGTGATGACAAAGGAGCTTATAAGGCGGATGGAACTAAAGTTACTCTTGTTCAATCTGCAATAGATAGTGCAAGAGCTACATTAAATTCTGAAGCTGCTGCAATAGCTTATCAATCTACAAGAGAACCTTTATATCCATCACTAGGAGACTTTGCAGACGCTATGTACTGGAATAGTAAGGGAGATTCTAGTAAACTAACCGCATATTATACAGCTTGCGAAAAAGTAAAAACCGACAATCCAAAACCTAGTTAACTATAAATAATTAATTATTAAGCTATGAATTTACAAGAAAGGTTACAAAAATTATCTATTGAAAGACAAAAAATTATTGTTCATTTACATGAAATTAACGGTGCAATGAAGATTTTGGAACAGCAGATTTTGGAGACTCAAGAGACACCCGAAGCATCGCAGCCATCAGATATAGAGGCATTAACCCAACCAGAAGAAGTAGCGTCATAAATGTAAGTGGTGCTACCATTCTGTTAAGAACTTCTTTAATCATATGTTTCAAAAAATCGCTAATGTTTTGAGTATTGTCTCATTCATAATGGTATCTTCTGTTATCGGTGGAGGGTACTTTGGATATAAGTATGTAACATCAGAGCAGTTTCAAACGAAGATGATGAATAAAGTACTTGGAGGTGTTCAAGGAATGATGCCAAAGGTATTAGATAACGCTTTACCAAGTCAAACAGGTCAGTCTATTCCTTTCCTTAAAAAATAATTGGAAATACCTGATATAAATATTTCCGAAATATATATTCCAGACGTTCCAGAAATCTATAGTCCTCATTATTTAACTATTACAAAACCACCTGAGATTGATGTTCCTGGTTGTACTTATCAGCATCGTGATATAAAAAATACAGGTAATCGTAATTTATTATTAGATGATCCTAATGGTGTATATTCAACGTGCGATGTACCGTTTCCTAGTTTTATTCCTCTTGACTATACACCTGAGAATTTGGTCATTACAGAAGAAGTTCCTGTTACTAATGAAACCCCACCCTTACCAGAAACAAAACAAACAGATATACCAGAAATTAAAGAAGATAAACCGATTGAATTAGAACCCTGTCCTGGTAAAAAAGATCAAAGGGTAGGAGACTTTCGTAACGAAAAACGAGTGGAACGTGTTATCGGACATAAAAGAGGAGATGATGGGGTTGAATGTATAACTATCTATGAAGACGTCCCATTTAAAGATCAGTACATTCCAGAAGTTTCTACTATTGTATCTACTGCTGTTATTGGCTTGGTCGCTGCCAGTAGTCCACTTCTTCTTAACGCAGTAAAACCATTAGTAAAACAAATAGTAAAAAGGCTGACAAAGAAAAAAGATAAGGTATAATAAACAATACAAGGAGAGTAAGGTATGTTCGGAAGCATTGCGTGTGCCACGATCCACTGCCCTTCTATTATCCCTTGTACTAAACAAAGGAAGTTGTAAGTATAGTCTTTGACCTCTGCCGTTACATAGAGCCTTTGTTTTATAAGTATTGGAAGTTCTAACCAAAGCTAACACTCCCTAGTTAGAAAGAGCCAGTACTTATTTTTTTGTCTTGATTTCGTGAGTATGTGGGATAACTTGATTTGGTGGAACTGTAACTACGATATCTTCACAAGAAACAGCACTAGGAGTATTAGGTTTAAAGTAAACACCTAATTTTGCTTGTTCCGCACATATTTTTAGCCTATGCAAACTAATTTCTAATTTGGTCTTTTTATACAATAATTCCTGATTTTTGATATTAATTTCTGTTGCTCTATGGCAAAGTTGCGGAGACTTTCCTAATGGGATATTTAGTTGTGCTGAAATTCCATAGTTAATACTAAAATTATCTTTTTCAAATCTAGGTGTTTCTTGAATATATTTAATAGCACCTGTATCTTCGTTATAAATATTTTGTCTAGTTACTGTTTGTCTTGGAAGATTATATGTATGAGCATCTGTTACATAAGGTGTAATTGTTAGAGATGGGGAGGAACAAACAATACCCTGACTCATCCTAAACTGAGGACTACTATTCGGCATTATTTGGGTTGCATTATTATTTACCGTTCCTTGTGCCTGGCTACTGGGACTAGCTACAGTTGTATTAGCCAAAACCCTTGCAGGACAAAGGAATAAAGCTATTGCCCAAAGGTAGTTGTAGTTTCTACTGTTGTGCTTGTATTTATTGTTCTTTGTATTGTCGTTACTGTGTCTAATCCTGGTGTTATTAGAGTTTCTTGAAGAGAAAAGGCTGATCCTGGAGTTACTATTTTCCATCTTGGGACGTCTTGTAGGCTTGGTGCAGTCCAACTAAAATTTACTCCTCCAACTGTTTGTTCTGTAAGAGTAGTAGCTGTCGGGTTGATATATCCATTAAGATCTGATGATTCAATGTTGTGTCCTGATGCGGAATAAGAATAACCTGTTCGATACTGATGGCTAGTTATTACCTCATTTATTACAGATTCTGATGTGCTTGAAGTTTGAGAACTTCCAGATCGGAATTGAGGCACTACGGGGACTGCTAATGTCCTTAAAGGTAATGCTAATAAAACTAACAGCCAAAGTCTAGTCAATCGTAATACGGACAGTAGTAGAGCCAATACAACTTGTTCCGCTACCTCCTGCTGTGCAAGTATGTATTCCTGAACTGACACTCGTAAGGGCGAGAGATCCCGCGGTCCCTCCAGAAATTACTGTTGTCTGGCCTCCAAGTACAGGAAGAGTTGCAATACCGCTTGATGGAGTGATTGCAGATTGCGTTACATCTCCAGCCTGATAACTTTCGCTGAGAGAGAAGGCAGAGCCAGCCGTTGTAACCGATTTATTTGTATTAACTAAAGCTGGTACACCGTTACTCAAACTTCCTAAATTCAGGCCACCTAACCCATTTGTTACCACACTATCTCCTGTGCCTGTAGAAGTGGTGATATTATTTCCGCTTATGCTGTAGCTCGATGGGGCAGCATTAGTAATTACATAAGGCGAGTCTATAGAAATTTGTGCAGAGGTTACAAATTCTTGTTTTATATCAGCATAAGCTGGTGCTGACATAAGAAATAAAAATGGAAGTAGTTTTTTCATGTGTCTAGTTTTCCGTTAGTTTTTACATTTTTCCCAGTTATGGGATCGACTCTAATCACATCAGGTTTACTTGTAATTAATTCTATTGGTTGCCTTATTATTATAGTTTGTTGTCCATTTGCGTTTGTATTATTTGTTTCTCCTTCTTTCTTTTTCTTCTTTGCTCCTTGTGCAGCATTAACACTAATACCTAAACCACCCAGAATGTTCCCAAGTAACCCTGCTGCGAACGTGCTATCAACACGAGGTTGATCTGGAATTTCTACCCCAAATAATTTATTAGGTAATTTAATATATCCAAGAGATAAAACAACTAAACACCAAGCTAAAATAAAACCTTGTGCAAAAGTAGAAATTAAAAACGTAATTTTTTCTTGATAATCAGGTTTATCATCTTCTGATATTTTTATATTTTCTTGAGAATTTTTAGTTTTTTGTTCTGTCATATACTTTTTCTGTCATAATAACAATATATCAGGATATTGAAAAGTGATTGAAGTAGTAGCAGCAGTAGCTGGGGCTTTATTAACAGCTTGCTTTGTCTCGGTTGGATCTGTTTCTTATAGAGGTAGACAATCTAGGGACGATCTTGTAAGGAATACAACAGCAATAGAATTATTAACAACAAAAATAGATGATATGCATGACGATATGAAAGAAGTCTTTCATAGATTGAAAGAAGTAGAACTGGCTGTTGTAGAAATAAAGCCTAGAAGGTAAAAAGGCTACCTATGCTTGGCAATGGGGATTAGGTAGCCTATATTTCAATTTAACGTCTACAATATGTTTGTAAAGCATAACAAAGCTATGTACAAAATCTTTAAGACTATAATTTTACGCTTCCTTTCAAACACTCATGCAAAAAGGTTGATAATTGAAATTTTACGTTCATTATGTAAGCAGACCTCGAATAATCTGGACGACAGAGCTGTTGATCTTTTGGAGCAAAAATTGTTCCCTAAATTAAATTAGACAATAAAAAGCCCCTTTTGGGGTTGTAAGTCGGGAGATCGATCAAGTCCAACGCTTGCCCTGTCTTTCCTATCTATTACTATAGGTGTTGTATAACTTTCAAGTTAGGGAATCTCACAACCCAACTATCAGGCTTCCCGACTATTTTTATTTTCTTACCTCCTTAGTCATTTCAACCTTTAAATCTTTAATAGTGTCATCAGCAGAAAGCAAAGCATAATAAGCATCATAAAAAGTATTTAACTCTTTGTATTCTTTAGCCCTCCATTCATCATTCCAACCACCTATACTTACATTTTCGTCAATAATTTTTTGTTTCTCATAAATTTGTACTTTAAGTCTAAGAATTGATTTTGCAAAATTCATTTGTTTACCTCCTTACAAGCTAGTTTTATACCTGCATTACAATCTGTAACTGTCATGTCATATAGAGTTGATGAGAGGGCTGTATAAAACAACCCTGACGCTGCTACCATCATTAGAAAATTAGACATTTGGAAAACCTCTCGGTTGTTTGGTACATTCTTAATGTACATCAGGGGTATACCCTTGTCAAGGTATCTATCTAATTAATCTTGCAAACTGTTCTACTGTGAGAACAACACGCCAATTTCCACCTCTAAATCTAACCATTGTCATTGCATGGTCAACACCAGCATTTTTACGTTGTATTTCTACTTCTCTAGGTTTTACTAAGCACGCTGCTGATTTATTTTGCCAATCTGCTACTTGTATTGCAAAATTTGGAATACCAACAAGATCACCTTTATCATTTTCCATACCTGCACCAAAACGTCTTTCTACTTTATATTGAGTTTATAGGCTTAAAACATCTGCTGCCTCACGTTCTGCTTTATCGCCTTTGTTTTTTTGTGGGTTCATTTTTCTAAATCATTAATTTGTGTTTTAATTTTTTCATATTCAACTACATATTCCTTAGTTTTAAATTCTGATTCATGGGTAAACATAAACCTGTCATTTAGTTCACTTAATTGTATATACAAATTTTCTATCATTTGTAATTTTTTTTCTTTAAATTCTTTTGTCAATTCATCTTCTTTAGGGTTTTTAGTCCAACCAGCTACTAACGTTAGTAACTCTTTTATGCGTTTAAACGCCTGTTCTACACGTTCTGTCGTGTTCATCTAATTGCCCATGTAAAACCAGTATCTACTTTAGTTGCAATGCCTTCTTCTCTTTCCTGTTGTTCTCTATCTTCTATAGCTGTAGCCATATCTTTTTTATAACCAACTAAGTCTTTACTATATTCCCATTTTTCAGGTTTGCGTTTACGTGTAGCTTTTACACCTTCAATAGTAAAAACAGATTTTATTAGATTTTCTTGAAAATACTTTTCTAAAACAATTTTTTTTTCAATAATTTGAGTATCTAATTCTTTTTTTTGTAGTTGTAAAACTTTTAACTGTCTTAATAACTGTTTAGGTTGTATGTTCATAATTAAAATGTAAATTCTGTATATTCTTGTGGTTTCCAATCATCAGGCAAATGATAAATCCATTCTAAAAACATTCTAGCTGCGTTCATTACGTGATAGTCATCAAACTTAGTAAGCCATTCTTCACGTTCAATTGCTTCTAATTCTTCTTCAAAACTCATAGTTTAAACTAGTAAAAAATAACAGCTTTATACAGTATGGGGTATACCCTTTATGTGTGCAAGCTATATTTTTATTTTAGTTGCTTATCTAAATATATTGTTCTGGCTGATTCATAATCATACATACATTCAGCAGGGTTATATTCTTGTGTTTTTATGCCATCAGGTGTTATATAAATAACTCTACAAGTAAATAACGTGATACTTGGATAATTTTGATTTAACAGTGATACATAACCACCTATCTGTAACCTATGGTTTTTCTTTCTGTACTTAACTTGTGTTTTAAAATCTGTCAAACATAATGCACCAGTTTCTTTATGTTGTAATATTGCATCTAAACTACCTGCTATATCTCTTTTCCTATCAATCATACGTAACTCATTAGCTACACAATTCCATGTATCCCACATACGATAATTAATTAAATGTTCAACCCATTGTTTATATTCTTTTGCATAAGCTAAAGCTAATGTTTTATCTTTCGTTTCACACCAAATTTGTATAGCTTCATGTATAATTGTTCCTCTTATGGCAGCCTGTTCCATATTTTTACTAACAAAATTAGTAGTTTTTATAACATCACTAATAGACCTGGCTACATAACATTTACGCTTCAAGTCGTAGTATTTATGTGGTTCTGGATAAAACTTTACAAAAGGGTCTTGTATAAGAATATCTTTAATTTCGCTTTTCATATTTCACAGGATCAAAAGTTATTTTACCCGTAAGAACATTTTTATATTTAGGTAATTTATGTATAGGTATAGAAGGTCTTGCACCATACTTAGTTTTTTGTAAACGCTCCCATTTACCTGTACCAGTTTTCCTTTCATAACCCATAGCTAAAAACCAACCATCAGGCGGTGTATCTAAATCTTCTAATTTAATAAGCCCTTTACTAATCATTTGTCTTAATGTTCTTTTTGCATTACTGCTAAATAAAATATCCATTAGATTAAGTTCCCCATATCATCAAACTGTACAACTTTTTGATTTGGATGAGTTGTTGTTGCTTCTGGTTCTTTATTAAATCTATTTATACGTTGTTGTTGTTCTTCATAATGACTTAGTTTTAAACCTTTCCAAGTCCCTGCAAGAATACCTGCTTCTAATTGACTTCTTAATATCTGTTCACTATATTTATCTATAAATTTTCTATATTCTGTTATTTGTAGTTTCCAAGCCTGTATTGACTTACTACCTTTCTTAACCTTCCAAAAATCATTTATAAGAGTTTGTAAGTGTTTTAGATCATCTGGTATTATTTTTTCTTGTTTTTCTTTTTTATTAATTTTTTCTTTTTGTTCTTTTCTTTCTAAACCTTCTTTGTCTAATTCTTTATCTTTATGTATATATAGTGCCATATTTTTTGTATTTTGGCACCTTGCCTTGTAAGCATCTTCTAAAAGTAAATTTAAAAAAACATGTGTTGGTATGTATTTTGGCTTTATTTCAAGGATTTTACAAATTAAATTCCTGTCTAAGGATGGTCTAATTGTGTCCATAGGTTGTACAGTAAGTAAACAATATCTGTACAGTAATTGACCATAAACTCAAAGTAAAATCAACTCTATAAAAAGGAGATTGTATTAATTCTTTACAA
>VTLG01006742.1_pt1 | contig 11095 bp, 8 predicted proteins | sample 4694571 | NCBI WGS metagenome assembly VTLG01 (sample SAMN12604809, study PRJNA352737) | marine metagenome | biome: ENVO:00000447; feature: ENVO:00000209|ENVO:00000569|ENVO:01000036; material: ENVO:00002151; isolation source: viral sequences binned using virsorter ... | reverse complement strand
TTAACAATTCAGTCTGATGGTGTAGGAATTAACACTGTAAGATGTGTTGTATCAAATGCAGGTGCAACTAACACACCTGTTGAATCTGATGAAGTAAATTACAATGTTGTATCAACACTTAGTCAGGCAACTATTAAGATAGAAACAATAGGTATTGGTACTGCTGCTGTTATTTCTACTCATAATTTAGCAAGTAGTTCTCTTGAGATAAATGTTTCTGGTCAAGCAGGTGGTCAGCAGAATATGTATCAAGTCATATATTCTCCTGATAGGGATATTGATATTGAGATGGATATGTATGGTGGTGCTGGATTTAGTACTCCAAGTTTTGCTGGTGGACAGGGTGGTTATGCTCGTATCAGATTTACAATGAAACAGAATGAGGAATATACCTTATCTGGATTGATTGGTACTGTTAATGCTCCTTACTTATATCATAGGTCATCTTTAATCGCATGTTGTGGTGGAGGTGGTAATGCTGGTAATTCTGGAGATGGTGGAGATGGTGGTGGAGTAGGAGTTGCTGGTGCATCTGGAACTGGTAGTGGTGCTGGTAGTGGTGGTCAGGCAATTACTGCAGGAACATTATCATCTGCTGGTACATTTGGATCTTTATATCAAGGATTAACTGCGATTGCTCCTGATACTAATGCTACAGGACAACAGGCAGGTAAAACAATTCCTTGTACAAAAGGTGTTTATTGGGCACAACAAGCATATACTCCTTGCCAAGATATGGGATTGACTAAATTTAGACAATCTGATGGTACAGAGGTTATTATTACTACTAATACTATAGATAGGGGATTTAAGGCAGGATATGATATAACTCAAACTGCTGGACAAGCTGCTGGAACTGGTGGTAATGGAGGAAATGGTGCAACAGGTGGTGATGGTGGAACCAATGGAGGTGGTGGAGGAGGTAGTGGATATACTGATGGATCAGTTACTATTGTCTCTGCATCACAGGGTGGAAGTGTATCTCAAGCTAAAGTTGTTCTTAGAGTAGTAACTTAGCTAAATAACTATTACGTAAAACTAACGGGGGAGAGTGAACCCTAAATGGCTGTAAATAAGAATTTTGTAGTCAAAAATGGCTTAGAGGTCAATACCGATCTTTTACTTACAGATGTTGAAAAGCAATTTGTAGGTATAGGTACGACTGTCGTTGGTCATACTCTTCATGTAATCGGTGGAATTGGGGCTACCAATCTCTATGTTAGTGGAATAACAACTCTCGCTGCTACTGGTGGAATCACAACCACTGGTGGCGATTTGTATGTTGGGGGTGATTTATTTGTCAAGGATGATTTGGTTCTTGATGAAATCACTGCACGGGATGTCACGATAAGTGGTATCGCAACGATCAATAAACTTGACGTTACTAATCAGATTACCAATTTCCTTGATATTCAGGGTGGTATTAACGCTACTGGTGTTATAACTGCACTTGGATTTGAGGGATCATCAATTGGATTTGGTACTCCTGCTGGTGCTATTGGATATGCTGCTACATTTTTAGATTTCCGAGGACCAGGTGTTTCTACGGGATTCTTTGATGCTGGTAGTGGTATTGGTACTATTTACTTCCAAGGTGGAGGTGGTGGTGGAAACATTAGTGTTAGTAGTCTTGCACCTGCTGGACCTGACGGTGGAGACCTTTGGTTTAATATTGATGAAGGTAGAACATTTATCTTCTATGATGAACCTGCACTAGGCATTGGTAATGCTAGAGTATGGATTGATGCATCTCCATTTAATGTTGCTGCTGGTTTAGGAACATTCCTTTCCAGATCTGGTGATGAGATGGAGGGTCAACTTGGAGTTCTCCCAGGTTCTCAAAATGTTCCAGGTTTATACTTTAAGGGAAGCACTGGTAAAGGACTTTATTATGCAAGTGGTAAGGTTTCTGTATCAGAAGATCTTCATGTAGATGGTAAAGTTGATGCTGCTGATGGATTTCATATTGGAATTCAATCTGCAGGTACTTTAATTAATGGAAATACTGGTATAACAACTCTTAATTTCGTTGGAGTTGGTAATACATTTGCTGTAAATGGTACTACTGTTGATATTAGTATTGCTGGTGGTGGTGCTGGTATAGGTACTGCTATTGATATGACTGCTGTTCCAGGAACTACTGGACAGGATGTAATTTATTATGTAAATGAAATTTTAGAAATTACAACTAATTCTACAATTACTGCACCCGACTCAACTGATGTTGCGTACACTAATTATGAAGAAGTTGTTGTAAATGATGGTATTGATCTAATTATTGATGATGGTGATCAGTTTGTAGTTGACGTACTTGGTCTTTCTACCTACACGACTAATGTAACAGGTGCTGCACCTGCTGCTACACCAGTCACTGGTCCAACAATGAATATTGCTGGTATCGCTACGATGCAGCATGTCACTGTTACTAAGAACCAGGCAAATACTGCTGGAGTTATAACAGCAACAGTAGGATCATTACCTGTTAATTATTATGGTAACTTCTATGGTGATGGTAAGAACATTCAGAACTTAGTTTCTGGTGTTGGAATTATTACTGCAGGAGGAACTGTAGGTACTGGAGCAACTTTCCTTGACTTAAGAGGAGCAGGTGTTTCTACATGTACTGTTTCTGCTGGAATTGCTACTATAAATATCGAAGGTGGCGGTGGCGGTGGAGCTATGGATCAAACTTGGTTCATGGTGGCTACTGGAATGAGAGCATCGGGGATGTAATATGGATATAAATAATATGAGAAATTTACTAAACAACCAAAGTTTTGGAGGGACTAGATAAATGGCTGGTGCTAAGAGGTTTCTATCTACAGTAGTAACTACAGATTTACCTGCTGGAGATGGTGTCTGGCAGAATACTTGTGGAAAGCCCTTAAGTGTTACAATAGGTGCTCAGGCAATTACTACTAGTGTTAATTCTTGCATGACTCTTGCGGTTGGTATTGGTACTACAGTATTTGGATCAACATTAGGTATTGCTTCTGGTAATTTTGCAAATTATTTTGGAATGAATGGACCAGGAGCGAATCCAGTTGGGCATAACACAGTATTTGGGACATTTTACTTAGGAGCTGATTGTAATTGTCCAGGTGGTTCATATTGTGCATCTGCACCAGGTATTGCATCATATATTGCAGCAGACGGAACAGAAACAAAGAATTGGGAAGGTGGTCATAATCCTTGGGGATGTTGTCTATGTATTTGTGCTGGACCTTATCCAGATACCAGTTGTAGTAGTTGGTGTGGAAATGCTTTCTGGGGTGGACAAGAATGGATAAACCCTGCATTATCATTCTATCACGAATATTCAGGATTATGTTGGGATGCGGTTGAACCTTATGTTAACTGGAATGTTGGTGAGTGTAGAAGTGTTCATGCATTAGGATGGACTAGAAGTGGAACATGTCATTTTGGTGGTTGTCGTCAGAACCCACCGATGTCTTGGCTTCTTCATGGATGTCATGCTGAAGATCCTAATCAAGCAGCACAAGTATGGATAAATCCTTATTGTTGTTGTGGTAAATGTAACTATTGCAATAGTTCTATTAGTACTATGGCAATATGTTTTCAGTATAATAACTATCAATGTGGTGGATATTATAACTGGTATGCACTAACAAATAATATGCCTGATATTGTTTGTAAGAAATTCTGTTGTGAAAATAGTCAGTGTAATATTTGTGAGTGTAATAACCATAGAAATTTCCAATGTTTTACTAACAAATGTCCTGATTGGCATACTGCTGGTGATATTGAGGTATACTTAAATTGGATTGCAAGAGGACCACATAAGTATTGTGTATGTTATTGTTGTGAGTGTGGAAGATGGTGTAGAGATAGGTATGAATGTTGTTGTATATCTCAGTTTACTGATTGTTATTCATGGTTATGTCAGCTTTGTTGTTGGCAGCACTGGAGTGAAGGATGGACATGCCACTACGGTGATTGTCGAATGAATCCTTATGGTGGTGTTGCAGGTGCAGGAACTCATTGTGGAGTTATACGACATCATAAGACAATGGGTGATTGTCAGATGTGGTTTATTGGAATTAATTATGCATGTACGTACTATTGTCAGAGATGTAGTTGTTATATGCATACCTTAGATTTATGGATTAAACCTAATAAGTATGGAACTACTGGTTGTTGTACAAATGAGTATGGTGTTAAATATATGTCATGGAACCCTCAGAAGTGTTGTACATATCTTGCAATACGATCTGCAGAGACAAAACATTGCGGAATATTCAGTTGGTTTGCATCGGGACAACAACATGAATATCGAGATTGGACTTTAGGAGGTAGTAATAGATCAGTATTCTGTATATATCCTTGCGATAGTACTTATTTTACGAAGGTTGCTGATTTCCCAGCTGCATGGGTTTCTGATGAAAAATATTATAGTCCTATAATGTGTACAACATGTATTCATAGAATAGAAAAATGTTTATGGGCAATTGGTGTTTATAATTGTGATGAACTTAGGTTTGATCCATTTATATCAACTGATTTGATTAACTGGGCAGCATCTCCTAGTGGCGACCAGATTTCAGAAACGGTTATTTGTGCTTCTCCGCAGAATTGTATTGTTGAGTATTTATCTACTACATGTAAGTGGAGACAATGTACATCATTTGATGGTGCTGTATGTCAAGAAGGTATTCTTGATTGGAAGTTATCATTTAATAACTATGAGCGAACAGGTGTTATTATTGACTGTGATGAAAGATTATTTGTTAATAATATCCAGGATAACACTGCTGGTATTGGAACAAACTTTAATCTTCAAGTCTGGGGGTATGAAGGTTAATGGCACGTTATGTAACAAAAAGATCTGCTGATGGCACATCAGGAGGAACTGGTGCAGATGGAAATGATTATGAGTGGAAACGAATTTATCATTGTGCTAAGTGGGATAAAGATTATGGTAATGATTTTGCGATGAGTCTTCCTACATGTGATTACCAGGCATTTAGATTTAGAATGGATGGTATTAGAATTTGTCCATCAAATCATATGTGTTGGTGCTTTGGTTTTGGATATAATAATGGACAATATCAGAGTAATAATAATAAATTTTATGGATGGTGTAATTGGTGTTGGCCATCAAGATCATGTTGTTGTTGGGGTAATTGGTCAGAAGGATATTTTTGTGCATGGGCACATCAGTCTGGTGGTGGATCTTATGAGGGTGCTGGTATCTTTGATTTATGTATTTTCCAGTGGGGTCAATGTGCATACCCTCAATCATGTTGTTTATGTCAGGTAGGATTTGATCTTAAGTGGAGAGCAACAGAATATTGTGGTTGGAGAAGAAGATGGGGATATTCTTATGATTGGTTATCTGCAATGGATTGGATTCCTAGAGGAGCAGATCATACTGGTAGTTGGTGTGGATGTACTTTTGATACTTTATGTATTTGTTCCCCACAAAGTTTAGCACCAGCAGTTTGTGCTGCTTATAAGTCAGGTACTAGTGCATATAGATCTAATTGGGCAGTTTATGGAATACCTTGGGGGCATGTTCATGATGGTGATTCAGGATCATCTTCAGGTGCTACTACATCTGGACTACCAACTTAGGAGGCATTATGGGAATAATAATTAACTTAGACGGCACAGAAACAGAGTTTTCGCATAGTATTGATGAGCAACAGATTCTTGCTAATGAAGTTTCTGGATGGGAAATTAGCGACAAAGAAGCTATGCTCCAACTTAGGAAGCAAAGGGATCAACTTTTATTAGAATGTGATTGGACTCAAGGTGTAGATTCTCCTTTAGATAGTACTACTAAAACTGCATGGGCAACTTATAGACAGAAACTTCGTGATTTAACTTCTTTAGAAAATGCTCCAAGTCATTTATTAGATTCTGAGTGGCCATTAGCTCCAGGACAATCTGAACTTCCTGAAGAATCATATGAGTTTATGAGAAAAAATTTAGATCCTGTTGGATTGGGAACTACTTCTTGGGTAGCTACTGAAAGTTCTTATAAAGAACTTAATGGACCACCTGTATATAAGAATACTCCTAATACTAGAAAAACTATAATATTTGAGGCTCCTCTTGATACTATTTCTGGAGGTACTGTAAGTATTGGAGATACCTTTGCATATAATGGTGAAAGTTCTACGATAACAGGAGTGGCAGCAACTTCTATTACATTAGCTACTGGTATTGGTGCTACAATTTCAGTAGGTACGATAGGAAAATTCTTACATCAACAAGAAATATATGTTAGACAAGATAAACCTTTATTTAAGTCATCTGTAAGTGTTGGATCTACTGTAGTTGGAGTAGGAAGTACAGTTGTAGTTACGCTATCAACTATTAATCAAGCAAGTGCAGTTAGTGTTGTATATAAAATTAATGGATACCAGTATGATGGGTTAATTCCTGATAATAAGGCAAATGGTAATTTTCTTATTGAACCAGATCCTGTTACACATATAGGAGTAACAACACTTACTATTGGTTTGTCAACTGATATTTCTAATTACTATTGGGATGATGGTTTATCATTCCACTTTGATGGAATAGATTATGATGGTCATTTAGGAGCTTTTGTAGGGATAACCACAACGTAGTTGCACAAATAACCTTTTGAGTGTATAATAAATACCAGTGTATTGATTTACATGAAACGGTATTTTGGTCTTTACTTATGACTCGAAGAAAGGTTTTCACCTTAGATGGTGGGGCAGGACGTGCTATAACTGCAATTCCAGCGTTAGAAAAATATGCTAAAGCACATCCTGATGAAGATTGGAAGATTGTTATAGGTGGTTGGGATACTTTAATGTTTGGTAATCCTCTTCTGCAGGATAGAACCTTTAGTATGGATGTAAAGGGATTATTTGAGAATGTAATTAAAGATTCTGAGATAGTTCATCCAGAACCTTATACACAATGGGCATATTATAATCAGCAATGTTCTCTTGCAGAGGCATTTGATAAAGTTATTAATGAAACAGAAGATCATTCGGATTTAGGTAAACCGAATATGTATCTCTGTAAAGCAGAAGAGAAGGGTGCTGCTAATGCTCTTGCTAGTATTAAGGCAAAGCAGAATAAAGATATTACAATAGTAATTCAACCATTTGGTAGATCAGCAAGAGCTGATAATGGAGATGTTGTTGATGATAGTAGTAGGTCAATAGAACCACATGTTTATCAGAAGCTGGTTAAAAAATTATCTCAGAAGTATAATATTATATTAATGGCAGAAGGTGATTTTATAAAAGAAGTTGAGAAAGAAGATACTTACTCAGAAAAACCACAATTACCAGATCTTCGTGCTTGGTCTGCTATTATTGAAGGGTGTGATTATTTTATTGGATGTGATAGTGTAGGGCAGCATATGGCAAGAGCATTTGATATTCCAGGTACAGTTATACTTGGATCAACTTTTGCTGAGAATGTTAGTTATCCTGATTGGTTTCAGATTATTGATGATAAGAAAACAGAAAAAAGGTATTCTCCTATCAGAATATGTGGATTTGATAATCATCTTGCAGATAGATTGAATGATAGATTGATGGAATTTGACGATAAAGAAATAACTGATATTTATACTAGAATTGTAAAAGATATTAAGGAGAAAGTTTCATGAATATATTAGCAATTAATCCAGGTCATAATGGATCTGCTGCTCTTGTTGCCGATGGTAAATTAGAAGTTTATATAGAAGAAGAAAGGATGTCTCGTGTGAAGCGAGATGGTAATCCGTATAAGGCGATGATATGGTTGATGCAGAAGTATACTATAAATTATCTTATTATATGTGGTAATGGATCTGAACACGAAAGGCATGTGCTTCCCTGGACAGGTGAGAATTCTTATGAAGCATTAGTAAGAAAATTTTATCCAAAAGTAGAAGTACTTAGTTTTGGACATATGCATCATTTAGCACATGCTGCATCTGCTTTTTATGGTTCTGGATTTGATAGTGCTGCTGCTCTTATAGTTGATGGTTGTGGAGCATCAAGAAAATTTCCTAATATTGAGGATATGCCTGAAGAACAAAAGTTTACTTATTTTGAGACGGAAAGTATCTACAAATGTGAATGGCCTGATAAGATAGAAGAAGTTTGGAAAAGATATGGAGAAAATAGTGGACCTAGAATGGAAACATCAGATACTGATGCGGATTGTGCAGTAACACTTACTAAATCTTATGAAGCAGTTTCAGAGTGGCTTGGGTTTGGTGCTATAGAAGCAGGTAAAACAATGGGTCTTGCTCCTTATGGTAGAGAAGATAAGAATATCCCTAATCTTTTTATGGAGGATACTTTAAGAGGAGATAAGAATATTTTTATACCAGCATATCCTAGATGTGCATATCTTGATCACATTAGATACCCATATCTAAATGTTAGTGAGGATTTTACTAAAGATGAAAATGGAATGGATCTTGTTTATTGGCATAAAGATAAAAGTAAGATAAGGGATGTGCATAAAAATTTAGCATATAAAATCCAGAAAGAAACACAAGAAATGATGTGTACTTATATTGAAAAAGCAGTTGATATGACTGGAGAGAAGAATATTGTTATATCTGGTGGATATGGATTAAATGTTATTGCTAATACCTATTATCAAGAAAAGTTCCCTGAGTTAAACATTTTTGTAGATCCAATATGCCATGATGGTGGACTATCTATTGGTGCAGCAAAATTTATTTCGCAACAATATGCAAAGACTAGTGATATCACTTATGAGAAAGATCCTCTAAAGAATGTTTATCTTGGTCCTGAATATAATTATACTAATGAAATGCTTGATGGTTATTTGGAATTTAATAAAATTGATGATGTAGAGATAGTAGAAACTACTGATGCAGAAGTTGCTCAGTTGATTAAGGATCGTAATATTGTTACTATCTTCCAGGGAAAATCTGAAGGTGGTCCAAGAGCACTTGGTAATCGTTCTATCCTTTATGATCCAACAGATCCTGATGGTAAGGATTTTGTCAATACTGTTAAGGGTCGTGAGTGGTTCCGTCCATTTGCTGCATCAATTCTTAAGGAACATGCAAAAGAATGGTTTGATATGAAGGGACTAAAAGAAAGTCCTTATATGATGTATGCCCTTGAAGTGAGTGATGAACATATAGGTGATATACCAGCAGTTACTCATGTAGATGGTACATGTAGGATTCAGACTGTATCTAAGTTAGACAATACTAGTTACTATGCTCTTATTAAAGAGTTTTATAAGTTAACTGGTGTTCCAATATTGTTTAATACATCATTTAATCTTGGAGGAGAACCTCTTGTAGAGAATCTTGATGATGCAATTAATACATTAAGAAATAGTAAGTTAGAATATATGTATATGCCAGAACTTGGTAAATTAATTAAAGTTCCTAATAAGGAGGAGGAATCTGATGGGTAGATATAAATCAACACAACCACCGTCACAAGTACCTCAAGAGATGCCAGAAGGATCACTACCTCCTGGTTATTCTCAATATAATCCAGAAGATTGGCCAAAAGAATTTCCAAATGGAGTAATTGGTATTGATAGAGATGGTGTTATAAATGAATGGAAGAATGTAATTAAAAGGCATGAGGATGTTAAATGGATACCAGGATCATTAGAAGGGATTCGTACTTTAAGATTAAAGGGATATCATGTTATGATGTTTTCTGATCAACCCATAATGAAGGGGTTGATAAAAGCAGAAGAAGTTGATAAGATAATGAATACTTTTTATATGCGAGAGTTTGGGCAGAATGGTATTTTCTCTATTGATGGATTTTTATATAATACGAGTAATGATCCAAGAGATATGTATTCTAAACCAAATACTGGTATGTTTAATAAAATGAAGCAAATGTATAAGATGGATATTACGGGAGGGTATTATGTTGGTGATACAATAGAAGATGTTAAGATGGCACAGAATGGTGGTGCTAAACCTGTATTGGTTAGAACTGGATTCGGTGCAAAGACTGAGAAAGAAAACTTTAAGGGAATTAATACCAAATATAAAGACGTACAAATTTTTGACAACTTATTAGATTTCGCTAACTCATTATGAAAAGAGCTCTTATTACTGGTGGTGCAGGTTTCATTGCTCACCATATGATCGGTCAGATACTTGAGAATACTGACTGGGAAGTTATTACATTAGATCGTTTAGATTATAGTGGTAACTTAAATCGTCTTCATGACTTGATGCTTTCTTATGACCCAGAGGTTAGAAGTAGAGTAAAGATTGTACATCATGATCTTAAAGCAGAACTTAATCCACTTGTTCGTAGTGAGGTTGGTGATGTAGATTATATTTTACATCTTGCTGCAGGATCTCATGTAGATAGAAGTATTGATTATCCAATGGAATTTGTCATGGATAATGTTGTAGGTACATGTAATATACTAGAGTTTGCACGTACTCAGAAGGATAACTTAGAAAGGTTTATCTACTTTGGAACTGATGAGGTATTTGGTCCTGCACCTAATGGTATCAAGTACAAGGAGAATGATAGATTCAACTCAACTAATCCATATAGTGCTAGTAAGGCAGGTGGTGAAGAGTTAGCAGTAGCATATGAGAATACCTATAACCTTCCCATATACATTACACATACAATGAATGTCTTTGGTGAGCGTCAGCATCCAGAGAAGTATATTCCTATGTGTATCCGAAGGGCAAGGGATGGTGAAACTATTACTATTCATAGTGACTCTACCAAAACAATTCCTGGTTCTAGACATTATATTCATGCAGAAGATGTCTCGTCTGCTATTCTATTTTTGTTAAATTATGAAGGTGAGTTTGAGCCAACATGGGGTAATGCTAAGTGTCCTAAGTTTAATATTGTTGGATCAGAAGAACTAAACAATCTTGAGTTAGCACAGATTATTGCTGATGCTCAAGGTAAAGAATTAAAATATGAGTTAGTTGACTTCCATTCATCCAGACCAGGACATGACTTACGTTATGCATTAGATGGTGATAAGATGAAGCAACTTGGTTGGGAACCTGCTAAGACAGTAAGAGAACGTATTGCAGATGTAACTAAGTGGACATTGGAAAATGAACGCTGGATTACTTTATGATGGAGAATGATATAGT
>VTLG01002070.1_pt1 | contig 11096 bp, 13 predicted proteins | sample 4694571 | NCBI WGS metagenome assembly VTLG01 (sample SAMN12604809, study PRJNA352737) | marine metagenome | biome: ENVO:00000447; feature: ENVO:00000209|ENVO:00000569|ENVO:01000036; material: ENVO:00002151; isolation source: viral sequences binned using virsorter ... | reverse complement strand
TCTTTGTTCCGTGCGAATTGCACCTCGCTGGGTGCCAGCCATTCGGAGCGTAGACCGGCGTCAATAGCCTGATCGATAGCAGTGATTTGGTCATTCTCAGATTTTGAGAAAGAACGGATTGCCGCGAAGCGGGCTTTAGTTTGAAAGTGTTGATGGCACTATCTCCTGTTGGTTTTAGTTAATGCCGCCATCGCTGGCGACCCCTATATAATAGCAAGCCACCAGATAAATGCAAAAAATGGCATTAAATACCAAATGATAATAGTGTCTAACATGTTAGACACTAACAAATACCCACCGCCCCCCATGGCCCCGCGCATAGCTTGTGACTCCTAGCGTGCGCGTATATTACTAATCTGCACAAACTTTCAGCAGTTTTTTGGGTTTCGGCACCCCACCCCCCTCTATATAGGAAACCCCCCACCCCAAAAATAAAAGTCCCCCTGAAAAAATTTTTTGTGTATATTTCCGCCAACGGCTACCAGCCAGCGATACAATTCATGCCTATGCCCTTGTCTATCGAACCTGAAATCGGCGTGCCTTTTACTGACGACGTGTCGAATATGGATTTGAAAGAGCGAGCAGAGGCAGCGTGTAATACTGCGCTTGAGCTTTCCAAACACGGATTGGACTTGGAACCCACAGCAGAAGATGAAGATACGGCTGCACGACTCGCTATTGCGTATGCTGATAACCCTGATAAAACTTCTCGCAAAGTTACTGCGAAGAAAGCGGCGACGCTTACCCCTGCCTCCCTTGTCTTAACAAATAACATACTTCAAGAGTTCGGACATTCTGTTGCAGAAAGTGCAGTACAGATCAGATACCTCGTAACAAATAAACTTTTATTAGAGTCTGAGAACGACGACCCGCGCATACGTATGCGTGCGTTGGAGTTATTGGGCAAGATCTCAGACGTGGGACTGTTTGCAGAAAAGTCAGAGGTGACGGTCACGCACCAGTCCACGGACGATCTGCGTAATAAGTTACGAGGAAAGCTGGAGAAGTTGATAACGCCGGATACGGAAGTCGTAGAAGGCGAGTATGTAGAAAGTTCTTTTGATGTAGATGATGAGCTTGGCCTGACCGATGCCTAGTGTCAGTCCTGTCATACCTTCTTTTAGTGAAGAAGAAGTCGAGCAGATGCTTAATAACCTAGAAGTCTTTAGCGACGAAGAGGTTATTGAGATAAATCGCATCGTTGATGAGCTAGAAGTCCGTAAATCTAACAAAGCAGCGTACGATGACCTGATAGAATTCTGCAAAAAAATGCAGCCTGACTATATTGTAGGTAAACACCACCGCATATTGGCAGATATGCTCATGGATATTGAGCGGGGTAGGAAAGATCGCATCTGTGTGAACATCCCACCACGCCACGGTAAGTCCCAACTTGTCTCTATTTTCTTTCCGGCGTGGTTTTTGGGGCGAAATCCGAACAAAAAAGTGATGATGGTGTCGCATACAACCGATTTGGCGGTAGATTTTGGCCGAAAAGTGCGAAATCTCATCTCTACGGAGGCGTATCAAGCCATTTTTCCTACAGTTCAGCTTGCAAGTGACTCAAAATCAGCCGGTAGATGGAATACAAACGTCGGTGGTGAGTATTATGCGTGTGGTATTGGCTCTGCTCTTGCTGGTCGTGGCGCTGATTTACTCTTAGTAGACGATCCGCACTCAGAACAAGACGTAATTAACGGTAATTTTACTGTTTTTGAGAAAGCCTACGAGTGGTTTACGTTTGGAGCGCGTACTCGTCTGATGCCGGGGGGCCGTGTAGCTATAATTCAGACCCGATGGCACATGGACGACCTGACTGGGCGTGTCACACGCGACATGGTGCAGAACGATAAGGCAGATGAGTACGAAGTAGTTGAGTTTCCCGCCATATTAGAGGTAGAAGACGAGGAAATAGATGACATTGTAGAAAAACCACTATGGCCTGAGTTTTTTGACCTTGAGGCATTAATGCGAACCAAGGCATCTATGCCAACATTTCAGTGGAACGCCCAGTATCAGCAGACACCTACGGCAGAAGAGGCGGCACTGGTCAAACGCGAGTGGTGGCAGATATGGGATCAGGAGAACCCACCTAGCTGCGAGTACATTATTATGTCGTTGGATGCAGCAGCAGAAAAACACAACCGCGCTGACTATACGGCGCTGACTACGTGGGGTGTATTTCTGTATGAGGAGACGGGTAACTACAATATTATCCTGTTAAATAGCATAAAGAAGCGTATGGAGTTTCCAGAGCTAAAAGACATGGCGATGGAAGAATACAGCGAGTGGGAGCCTGATGCGTTCATCGTAGAGAAAAAGTCATCAGGCACGGCGTTGTACCAAGAGATGAGGCGTATGGGGCTACCCGTCTCAGAATATACGCCGCACAGAGGATCAGGCGATAAACTTGCACGTCTTAACTCAGTATCTGATATTGTCGCGTCTGGTTTAGTGTGGATTCCTCCTACACGGTGGGCAGAAGAGGTAGTTGAGGAGATTGCTGGATTTCCGTTTATGAGCCATGATGACTTGGTTGACTCCACAGTCATGGCACTCATGCGTTTCAGACAGGGCGGGTTTATACGACTGCCGACAGATGAGCCGGAAGAACAGCGGTATTTTAAGCGACGTGGAAGCGGGTTCTACTAATGGCACTAATACCAGAATTAAAAGAATATATAGATAAGGGGTCTCCTGAAGCTAAAAGTGTGCTTACTAAGGCAGCAAATAAGATGTCTGAAGCACAGCAACGGGATTTTCTTTCTTCCCTTCAACTTGGCGATGCAGAGTTTCAGCTAGCCGTCGCCCCGTACATGCCTAAAGGTTCAACGATTGATCCGTCTCGCGCTAGGCTAAAAGCGTTTCCAAAAGAAGCGGGTATTGGCCCGCGAGGACTTACATCAATGGGTATTTCAACCAAAGGTGTTACAGACCCTGAACGACTTAAAGAAAGATTTGAGGGGTATGAGATACAGTATGAGCCTGACACAGTAACTGCCCTAGAAGCGGCAAATGCAAACCCGCGTGTTTTTTCACATGAGTATAGGCATTTTGAGGGCACAGACGCTGATATGGAATTGTTAAATAGAGTTCAAGATGTTATGGCATCCCAAAATAAGGAAGACTTAGCTAAAAACACACGCTTGCTAGCCGGATACGCATACAGTATGGCAACTGCTAATAGGTTCCGGGGGAGTGGTGAAGGTGATGAGACCGAGAAACTAGATATTAAACCGTACCGAGATGCTTACAATGCGACTATCGACGGCACAGAAGAAGATATAGCTAGAAGCGCACAAGAGCTTTTAGCTAGTCCTTTAGTATCTAAGTTTATGGGGTTTAGGAGCTTTCAGAGAATGCTACCTAGAGTAGCCGTTGGGCCATATTTTAAAAAGAATGTTGAAATGCCAGAAGGTTACCGTGCAGGCGGACGCACAAGACTAATTTAGAGACAGATTATGGCTATAGAAAAAGGTTTGTATGCAGCACCAGAAGGTATCGACGCAGGTGTAGAAGAAGAAGCGCCTGATCTGGAGATAGAGATTGTCGATCCAGAAATGGTTACGTTAGATGACGGTAGTGTTGAGATAACAATTATACCTGAAGTAAACGTAACAGATTTGATGTCATTCGATGCTAATTTAGCAGAAGTATTGGATGAGGGCGTGTTAGCTGAACTTGCCGATGATCTCATTGGTTTAGTAGACAGTGATATTGGTAGCCGTAAAGATTGGGCAGATAGTTTCGTTAAAGGTTTAGAAGTGCTGGGCTTCAAGTACGAAGAGCGAACCGATCCGTGGGAAGGCGCATGTGGGGTGTACTCTAATGTATTAGCTGAAGCCGCTATACGTTTTCAAGCAGAAACCATGTCTGAGACGTTTCCCGCCGCTGGCCCTGTAAAAGTTAAAATTCTTGGCGACGACACCAAAGAAAAGGAAGAAGCTGGACAGCGTGTAAAGGCGGACATGAACTATGAACTCACTGAGCGCATGGTGGAGTACAGACCTGAACATGAGCGTCTGTTATATAGCCTTGGTTTAGCTGGCAGCGCATTTAAGAAAGTATATTTTGATCCAAATATAGGCCGACAGACGGCGGTTTACATACCAGCAGAAGATGTAGTCGTCCCTTACGGTGCTTCACATATAGAAAGTGCAGAGCGTGTTACGCACATCATGCGTAAGACAAAGAACGAATTGAAGAAGCTACAGGCCGGTGGTTTCTATATTGATATAGACCTTGGTGAACCACAGCCATATCACACGGATATTGAAGAACGTAAAGCAGAAGAGGGCGGTTATTCTATAACAGACGATGATCGTTACTCTCTATACGAGATTCACGCAGATCTTGTATTAGAAGGCATAGATGACGACGAAGAAGATGGCATAGCAAAGCCATATGTCGTAACCATTGAACGTGGAACTACGAATGTCTTGTCTATACGCCGAAACTGGAACCCCGATGATCCGTTGATGTTGAAGCGTCAGCACTTTGTGCACTATGTGTACGTGCCCGGATTTGGCTTCTATGGGTTAGGTCTCATACATATAATAGGGGGGTACGCTAAGGCGGGTACGTCTATTATACGGCAGCTGGTGGACGCTGGTACGCTGGCTAATCTTCCGGGCGGTTTAAAATCCCGTGGACTGCGGATCAAAGGCGATGACTCGCCTATAGCGCCGGGAGAGTTCAAAGATGTAGATGTGCCATCTGGCAGCATCAAAGACAACATCATGAACCTTCCTTATAAGGAGCCGAGCCAGACACTTTTAGCTCTTCTTAATCAGATAACCCAAGAGGGCCGTCGTCTTGGGGCCATCAGTGATATGAATATCTCTGATATGTCTGCAAATGCGCCGGTGGGCACTACACTTGCCTTGTTAGAGAGAACTCTCAAGCCAATGGCAGCAGTGCAGGCCCGTGTACATTATGCCATGAAGCAAGAGTTTAAGCTCTTAAAAGCTATCATGGCGGAGTATGCGCCGACTGAATACGCATATGAGCCACTACGGGGTGAGGTAACAGCAAAACAAGCAGATTATATGGCGGTTGATGTCATACCCGTCAGTGATCCGAATAGTTCTACAATGGCACAACGTGTCGTGCAGTATCAGGCAGTGCTACAAATGGCGCAGTCTGCACCCCAAATATACAATCTTCCGCAGCTTCACAGGCAGATGATTGAAGTATTAGGCGTTAAAAACGCGGATAAACTTGTTCCCACGGAAGATGATGCAAAACCCGTTGATCCAGTTAGTGAAAATATGAATGCGTTGAACGGTAAACCGTTAAAGGCGTTTATCTACCAAGACCATGATGCACATATGGCGGTACACCAGACGTTCTTACGAGACCCTATGGTAGCTGCAACAATAGGGCAGAATCCACAAGCGCAACGTATAGCTGCAGCACTACAAGCGCATATCGCGGAACATCTTGGCTTTAAGTACCGTAAAGAAATGGAAGAAAAAGTCGGTGCACCGCTACCGAACCCCAACGCAGAGTTATCACAAAGTATGGAAGTGGACTTAGCGCGTCTTATGGCGCAAGCTGGGGCACAGCTTACACAGCAAAAACAACAGCAGGCAGCGCAACAAGCTGCTCAACAGAAGGCACAAGATCCTGTTGTACAAATGCAGCAGGCAGAACTACAAATCAAACAGCAAGAAGTGCAGCGTAAAGCAGCTAAAGATCAACTGGATGCTCAACTTAAGCAGGCAGAGTTAGAGCTGAAAGCACGCGAGAACATGCAAGATGCCCAGATAGATCAAGCAGAGCTAGCTTTAAAACAACAGGAATTACAGATAGACGCACAAAAAGCAGGAGCACAACTTGCTGCAAATCGTAGAAAAGACCGCACTAAGTTAGATCTTGATTTATTAAAGACTGTAACTGATACCGATACTAATAGAGGTTAGTAATGGCAAAGACCGTCTTTGATGTGCTAAAGGAAAAAATCGAGGCTGATAAAGCCTCTGCACTACAGTTCCTTGGCGGTGGTGGAGCAAAAGACTACGCCATGTATAAGGAAACCACAGGTTTGATTCGGGGTCTCGAAACCTGTCTGGGGCATGTAGAAGACCTCTCGCGCAAAATGGAGTACGACGATGAGTGAAGCTGTTACTACAGTTGACGCTACCGAAGAGCTAGAAGCCCAACTTCCAAAACCTGTTGGCTACAGAATTCTCATAGCCATGCCACAGGTGGAGGAAACCTTTGATGGCACAAACCTGTTAAAAACAGATACCACCAAAAGTCATGAAACGATAATGTCTATCATAGGACTTGTTTTAGATATGGGCGACCAAGCCTATTCTGACGAAGATAGGTTCCCTACCGGCCCTTGGTGTAAGCAAGGAGACTATGTGATGTTTCGTGCTAATAGTGGCACTAGATTTAAAGTTGAGGGCGTAGAGTATCGTTTGATGAATGATGATTCTATTGAAGCAGTTGTTTCAGATCCTCGTGGTGTGACTAGAGCATAAGGAGACAGATATGCCGTTTCAAAAAGTTGAGTATTCTTTTCCTGACGAAGAAGAACAGACAGCGAATATTGAAGTAAAAGATACTGGCGCTATCGAAGTGGATCTCACAGGGTCAAAGACCGCAGAAGATTATGCGGAACCCGCACCAGAGCCTGAAGTAGATGCTAAGACAGTAGACGAAGACTTTGAGATTGAAGTTGTTGATGATACTCCTGTAGCTGATCGTAACCGCACACCCTCTGATCCACCACCTGATATTACGGATGAGGAGTTAGAAAACTACTCAGAAAAGGTAAAAAATCGTATAAGGCACTTTAGCAAAGGTTACCACGATGAAAGGCGGGCAAAAGAAACAGCGATTAGAGAGCGTAAGGAGTTAGAAGCTCTAACTCAAAGGCTTATAGAAGAGAATAAAACGCTCAAAGGTGATGTAGGCACGACTCGTGAAGCCTTATTAGAGCAGGCTAAACGTGTAGTAGACTCTGAACTAGCTGATGCAAAACGCACCTATAAAGACGCTTATGAAAGTGGCGACGCAGATCGTCTATTAGAGGCGCAGGAGTATCTTACCTCTGCAAAATTAAAAGCAGATAAGCTCGATAATGTTAAAATGCCTGCTTTACAAGAGGAAGAAACTCCTGTAGAAGAACCAATAACGCCTGCTCCTGTACGTGATCCAAAAGCAGAAGCGTGGGTTCAAAAGAACCCGTGGTTTCATACTGATGATGAAATGACAGCTTATGCTATAGGATTACACCAGAAGTTGGTCAAAAGTGGGGTTGACCCACAAAGCGACGAATACTACGAGACTATTGATGCTCGTATGCAAAAAGTATTTCCAGAGTATTTTCCCGGAGATACGGAACTTGAGGACTCTGAACCAAAGCGACAGCCGACTGTGGTTGCACCCGCAACGCGGAGCACTACACCTAAAAAGGTGACTCTCAACCACACACAGATTGCTTTAGCTAAAAGGCTAGGTGTCCCGTTAGAAGAATACGCCAAACAGGTTGCACTTGAAATGAGGAAAGCGTAATGGCTGAGAACCGAATAAAGCGTGATAAAGAAACTCGTGAGAACAAGTCTCGTAAAAGAGCTTGGCAGCGCCCCGAGGTACTACCCTCACCTGACCCGGAACCGGGTTATGCACATCGCTACGTAAGAGTTTCCATGCAAGGTCAAACAGACGCCATGAATGTTTCCTCCAAACTGCGTGAAGGTTGGGAACCCGTAAAAGCCGAAGACCATTCTGAAATAACTGTAGCTGCTGTTGAAAGCGAACGATTTGCCGACAACGTGGTTATCGGAGGGCTGATGCTTTGCAAAGCTCCCGAAGAGTTAGTTAAGGAGCGTACGGAATTTTACGAGCATCAAGCGGCATCTCAGATGCAGTCAGTAGATAACAACCTCATGCGAGAAAACGACCCACGTATGCCTTTGTTTAATGATAGGAAAACAAAAGTTACGTTTGGGAACGGAACTTAATATTTTTAGGAGCTTATAATGGCTTATCCTACTGTCGATGCCCCTTACGGGCTAAGGCCAGTTAAGCTGTTGAGCGGTGTTCCGTACGTTGGTACTGTCCGTCACTACTCTATTGCAAGTGGTTATGGCACAGACATCTTCTACGGCGACGCTGTTAAACTGGTAACTGGCGGCACCGTCGAACGTGATACGTTCGATGCTGCTATGACTCCTATTGGAGTTTTTATGGGTGTTTCATACACCGATCCTAGCACGTCACAAAAGACGTTCAGACAATACTACCCCGCTAGCACAGCAGCTTCTGACATCGTAGCGTATGTATGCGATGCCACTGATGTGTTGTTCAAGGCGGCTATTGTATCGTCTGGTACTACTATTGGTGATTTAGCTATCACTGATATTGGTGCTAATGTGGCTGGTGTGGATAACACTGGAAGCACTGTAACTGGTAACTCTAAAAGTGCCATATCAGATACTTCTGCTACCACAGCAACCCTTCCATTCCGTATCGTAGAGCTGGTTGAAGAAACCAAAAACTCTTCTGGCGGGTTCACAGAAGCACTTGTGAAGTGGAACGCAGGTCATGCGTTTGACAACACTACTGGTGTATAAGGAGTAAGGTAAAATGGCTATTTCAAGAGCGCAATTACTTAAAGAACTCCTGCCCGGACTGAACGCTTTGTTTGGAATGGAGTACGCTAAGTACGGTGAAGAGCACAAAGAAATCTTTGAATCAGAGACTTCTGACCGCTCATTTGAAGAAGAAACCAAGTTGTCTGGTTTCTCCGCTGCTCCCGTCAAGGACGAAGGTGCGGCGATTGAGTATGACAACGCACAAGAGGCGTTTACCGCAAGGTATACGCACGAGACAATAGCGATGGGTTTTTCTATTACCGAAGAAGCTATCGAAGATAATCTCTATGATTCTCTTTCTTCGCGTTATACGAAGGCATTGGCTCGCGCTATGGCTTATACCAAGCAGGTAAAAGCTGCAACCATTCTTAATAATGCGTTTGCATCTGGAACCACTTACGGTGATGGACAGCCTCTGTGTTCAACTTCACATCCGCTAGTTTCTGGCGGCACCAACTCAAACCGACTGACTACTGCGGCAGATTTGAATGAGACCTCACTTGAGGCTTCTGTAATTCAGATTGCTGGTTGGACGGATGAGCGTGGTTTGTTGATCGCAGCACGTCCTCGTAAGCTGATTATCCCACCAGCCCTACAGTTTGTAGCAACTCGTGTGCTAGAGACAGAAGGTCGTGTGGGTACAGCCGACAATGATCTGAACGCAATTCGTAACAACGGGGCTATCCCTGAAGGTTACGCAATCAATCACTATCTGACAGATACTGATGCGTTCTTCTTGACGACTGACATACCAAATGGCTTGAAGCACTTTGTTCGTACCCCGATGGCTACATCTATGGATGCAGACTTCGATACGGGCAACTCGCGCTATAAGGCCCGCGAGCGATACAGTTTTGGCGTGTCCGACCCACTTGGGATTTTCGGATCACCCGGAGCGTAAAACGCTGTATGAGAAGGGGCACATTGTTGCCCCTTTTCTTTTTCTACTGTATAAGTATTTTGTCCCTGACAGCTACACAGTATAGCTGACATAACCCACGACAGGAGATACACATGGGTACTACTACTTTCTCAGGTGCGGTGCGTTCTGAAAGCACCTTTAAGACTATCAGTAAAAATGCAACCACAGGTACCATTACCGAGGTTGCAACTCTAGGCGATGGCCCTGTCAGTTTATCTGACGGAAACGTAACTTTAACTAACGCAACCCACAGCGGCAGGATTCTTCTGGTTCCAGACGGTGGTCAAGATAATACTTATACGCTTCCGGCTCCTATTGCTGGATCTGTTTTTAGGTTTATTTACGCTGGTGGCGCTGCTGATGCTACGGACGCGCTTATTGTTACTCCCGGCAACACTAATTTTTATATTGGTGGTGTTACTTTCTTAGATACAGACGGCAACGAAGTTAGCTCAGTATTCTCTGATGGCGACTCCAACAGCAGCATACAGTTAAATGTGCCTGCTGGATTTGATGTAACCATCGTTGGTTTGAACACGACGAACTATCAAATCTTCGGGAATGTTACGAGCACCACTGCTCCTCAGTTTGCTGACCAGTAATAGGAGGCAGTCATGGCTGATGCAGTAGCTTCTCAAATAATAGTTGATGGGTCTTCTTTTGTAGCTATCAAACTAACAAACATCTCTGATGGCACTGGTGAAACTGCCGTGACTAAAGTAGATGTGAGTGCATTGGAAGCAGATTCACGCACAGGACAGTCCTGCACCGACGTTAATATAGAGCGTATATGGTGGCAGTGTATTGGCATGAAGGTGCGTATTCTGTTCGATGCAGATACAGATGTTATGGCAATAGAATTAGGTGAGAACCAGAGTGGTAATCACGACTATTCTATATTTGGTGGGCTGACTAACAACGCAGGAACTGGCAAGACGGGGGACGTAAAGTTCACCACTGTCGGAGCCAGCAGTGGCGATACCTATACTGTCATATTGTATCTGCGTAAAAAGTTTGGCTGATAGCTTTGCGTAGCTACTACAAGAAGAAGCCACCTTGCCCCTCTTTTAGTAAGGGGGGTATGCCACCCCGCAACAAGAAAAATTTTCGGCCCACAGAAAAGGGGGCAGGAATGACTGAGGCAGGGGTAAAGGCGTATAGACGTAAAAACCCCGGTAGTAAGCTACAGACCGCAGTGACAGAGAAAAAACCAACAGGAAAGCGTGCAGCACGTAGAAAGTCGTTCTGTGCGCGTTCTGCTGGGCAAATGAAAAAGTTTCCGAAAGCCGCTAAAGATCCTAATTCTAGGTTGAGACAGGCAAGGAGAAGATGGAGGTGTTAGTTGGCGTACTTGCAGAGCAACGTACCGTATTTCAAATGCTGGGTAAGGAAAGAATATACCCATAACCACGAGAAGTATCATGGCGAGTTTATTCACGCTATGGCGATTGCAGTAACGACGATGCCAACTAGGTGTTTGAGTTTTCAGGTAATTTTTACTGGAGCTGAAACATACGACGAAGAAGACGAACCCAATGTGCATGGAGGTGCAATGTGGGCACGGA
>VTLG01013784.1_pt1 | contig 11097 bp, 18 predicted proteins | sample 4694571 | NCBI WGS metagenome assembly VTLG01 (sample SAMN12604809, study PRJNA352737) | marine metagenome | biome: ENVO:00000447; feature: ENVO:00000209|ENVO:00000569|ENVO:01000036; material: ENVO:00002151; isolation source: viral sequences binned using virsorter ... | reverse complement strand
CACAATGAACAGTTCTTATTAGAATCCATGTTCCTGGTGGTATTGCATATTCTGTTATATTATATGTTCTTACTGTGCCAGTTTCACCAGTATATAAATTAATAATATTTCTTGTTCCACCTGATGGACATTCTAACATTGCTTTATGTAGTGAATTATATGGTGCAGTTCTTGATCCAGGATTATTATCATCTCCAGGATATGTTCCACTTGTTGATGCATTAACCCAACACTCATTCACTTTTGAACCATATAACATATCATATATTTTAATCTTTCCTGAATCTAAATGTAGTCGTTCTGTTGGATTTCCTATGGTTCCTAGTCCAATATATGCCTCCTCATTTTTCTCCATGAGAGTCATGATTTTACTGTTAGTTTGTGTTCCACCATCACCTGCTGAACTTTTAGATCTATACATTCTGATTTGATGCCCATTATCTGATCTATAATTATCAATCCAATATGAATCAAAGGAACCATTTGCATTAGGTTTTGATGCACCATCTTTTAAATTTATCTGGCCACCTTCTCTAGCAGTCCCCCAAGCATCAGTTGCATGCCCTTGCCATACAGTTAATGTTCCAGCAAAAACATGTCCACCAAAACCAGTAGTTTGTCTTACTTCCAATTCTGCACCACTTGATGCCTTCCAAGCTGTTACCTCATCAGTAGTTTGATTAATAGCTACTTTATTATTATCAAAATGAAAAGGTGTTGCACCATCTGATCCAGTTTTAAGCTGTAAGTTAGTTGTTGTTACAGTTCCAGAAATAGCATTGCCTGATTGAACACTATGTATTAAACCAGGATATGCCTCACTTATTTTTTTTGTGCTTAAATCAGCCATTTATTTCTCCTCTTAAAATTTTACACTATTCCAATCAATCTGAATATATAATTGATCTGCTTCATCAGAACTTGAAATGTCTATTGTTCCCTTAAATTTTCTTAATCCTGCCATATAAGTATAATTAGTATTAAATGTTACATCTAAATCTTTTATTTTTGTATCACCTATAGATCCAATAAATCCCATAACTCCATGAGTATATGGTAAGTATGTTGTAGTATCACTATTAGGCCTAAAGTGACTTATATAAACATCTGTGCTAGAAACCATCTTAGCATTGTCTGCCCACTTTATTTGTGGTGAAATTTTATGTGGCCCTTGAAAATATGCACTAAATTCCACTACCACACTATCACCTTGTATATAATCTGCTTTAGGTGTAATCATTACAACTTCTGGTTCTAAATCTATATTAACAGCTTGGTTTACAGTTTGTTCTGCTGTTCCATCCTCATCAAGAACAACCAATGTTGCTGTTCCTGAATTTATTTTTTGTGCAAAATATGTTGATGGATCCCAAGATATTGTATGTTTCTTATATCTTGTATTTGATAAATCAGATAACTGTTGTGTTTTAACAGAAGTTCCATCCCATTTTAACTCTAAATATGGTTTATTAGCATCTGAGTCATAATCGTCACCTCTTACCCAGGCTGTCCCCATAAGCCTCTTTGCTTTGTTATCCCACCAGATCTTAAGTTCTTCTGTTTTAGATTTAACATCTGCTGAATGATTTACTATTTTAAATGTTTGAATTGGCATTATACTCCTATGTTATGAGGGATCCCATCAATTTAGGTAGAGATCCCCCCATAACCCATTAATGTTAACTAACCTATCTTAGTAAGATGTTGGCCCACCAACCATTAAACCATGCATTCTATTATTAGTAGATGTTAATTGTCCCATCCAGAAGATTCTAGCCTGCATAGCATCATGGCCTTCTTGTCGTCTGAAAGGTTCAAAAGCAAAGTTTCTTTTGTTGTGAACTTTGAAATCAAGGTATTTTGAGTTGAGCATATACATCTGCCCAGCAGGACAATGTGAGTCAACTACAACAGTAGCACCTTTAAATCTCAATGTTTGGAATCCAGCATCAGCTAATGTATCATCACCTGCCCATCTTTTGTTTGCTTGTAGAGATGACTCATAAGCATCAAAGATAGTTTGTGTTGTTACGATTAGATCTGGTGAATCATTATCAATAGAACAAGCACCATATAATCTAGTCATATGTTTAACAAGTTTAGCTACACCATTTGTAGTATCTGTGCATTCAGTAAATGTTGCACGAGATGTAACTGTTCCTGAGAAACTAGCCATAGATAAGAATGGACTATTCCACCATTTATTGTCATCACTAGAAGATGGATAGGAATCAATATTTCCTACTTTTCTTCTGTAACCAACAATAGAATTGGCTACTGCACCAGGTGCATGCCATTGTGGATTTGTTGCAGTTTCTAAGATTCCAGCAGGATGATCAGCTTCACCTAAATCACCAGCATCATAAGCAGTATAGTTTGCACTTGCTTCTGTTCCTGCACCATTAAGTGTTGTTAATCCAGCAGTTGTTCCACCAGTTGCACTAAAAATAGATGTGCCAAATAAATCTTTCATAGATTTTTCAGCATTCTTCATTTTAGATTTTAATAGTGAAAGCACTTGTGAATCACCCATATTTTTATGTTCTTCATCACCTCTGAAATAAATACCAGAGTATGCTGTAGCCCATTCCCATTCAGATGCACTAATAATTTCTGCATCTTTTATTGCTGTTGGTGCTGATGATGAACCATAGGTTATAAAACCTTGTGTTGCACTACCACCACTTGAAGGTAATTTACCATACTCAACTGGAACAATGATCTTTTTACCACCATCTAACTTTTCTGCATTCTTTAATAACTTAAGTAATACAGCATTAGAAGAAAAGATATTGTCCACTAAGATAGGTATAAACTTATCTTTAGTTAGAGCAGATAAATTAGTATAATTTAATCCAGCCATTGAACTTCTCCTTTATAACTTTATATTAATTATCAAAATACTTAGAAATCTCTGGATCAGATAAGTCCACATTATTCCATTCAGTTGGTGTTCCAGGTTTATGTGATACTACCTGACTTGCACCTTGATCATGTGTTCCTATAACTACTCCATTATTCCTAGCACGATTTTCATCTAAAGCCCTATTTTGAGTTCGTTGTTCCATCAATGAATCAGTAGCCCATAGCCTGAAACCTAGTTCTAAATCACCCAAACCAGATTCATCAACAAACTGTAAAAAAGCATCAGTTCGTTCACCACCTAGTAAATCAGGATAATTGTTTTCTAAGTTTTCTAATTGGCCTTCTAAAATCTGAATATTCTTTTCAGTTTCTAGATGTTCTACCCTTTGCATAAGTTGATTATGTGGATCATCTTCTATTAAGTAATCATCTGGATTAAGATCTTCTGGAATTGTATTCCAGTCAATATCAGCAAGTCCAGCCTGCTTTAGTCCATCTGGATTATCATAATAGTAATCCTTAACATAATCCCTTAATTTAGGATCAGATTTCATTGTATCAAACAACTTGCCCAGTTGTGAAATTGATTGTGCTTTCTGAGTATTACTAGCTTGCCAGCTTGATTTATTATCTGCATCTAGCTTCCATTGAAGGATAGCATCTGCATCATAAACCTCACCATCAATCTCTATCTCATAATCATAATCACTTTCTTCATTTAAGTTAGGCTGTGTAGCCTCTGAAGGCCCTTCAATAGGACTACTAGAACCTTCATTATTTTCAATGTCATATGACGAAGTATCTATATCATCATAATCCATTTGTTGATCATTTTCCATAACATCTCCATGATTGGTTATTTAAAAAAATCTTTTATACTGACTTAATTTCTTCCATACTATAAGTATATGGTGATACCCTAGTTCCTGCACCACTTCTTTTAGGTGTGTAAGATACTCTACTAGGTGTAAATGTTCTACCAGTTCTATCCCATGAGCCACCTCTAAAAGATTTACCTCCAGATAAATATGCTGTTTCTGCATAGTTTCTATCACCTACTTTAGATATAGTCCTACCAGCAGTTACACTACCAGTAGTATTTTCATCTCTTTTAGAAAATGCAGGATCAAACTTACCTCTAGTATCTAAATATTGTGCAACAGCAGGATAACCAGATTCACTTGGTGATTGGTAATTATTAAACCTATGCTTACCTATGCTTTTTATTCTACTTCCCTTTTTTGAACTTGCACTAGGGCCTTGAGTAGAACCAACAGATCCACTACCATCAACTGGTGATATATAGTGTCCAGCAGAACCACCAGATGGCCTACCTGGTTTATTTGAACTGGCAACTCGTGTTCCATCTCCAGTTGCAGGTTTTGGCCTTGTTCCTTCATTGAAATGTGAAGAATCAGGTGCATTTCTACTCCAGGTAAATGAATCACCTATAGAAGTTGTAGATCCACTTCTTTTTTTTCTAACTTTATATTTCTTTCCCATTATTTCTCCTATTTCTTTTTAGTGGAATATTTTAAACCATTCCAAGTAAATGTTTCTAAACCAGCTTTACTTGCTTCAGCAAATGCATCTCTAAAAGATTGTGCTTTTTGAGAATCTTTACCATATTCTTTATAGGTGCCACCTTTATTTGTAGTTTCTTGTTTTTCATAAGTAACATTACCATCTTGATCTGTAATCTTTTTAGTAGCTTGCTGATCAGAATCTTTACCCTTAGTTCTGTAAATGATTTCTTCTTGGTTTTTACCACCAGTATTTACTACTTCTGTAGAATCTCCAGTATCTACTACAGTTTGTTCAGAAGATTCACCAGCTTGTGTTTCAACTTTTTTATAGCCTCTTTTACCTGCATTAGCAAAACCTTCTTTAGATTCCATATCTTTAGTTTCATCTTTTCTTCTATCTCTATTCTTTCCTAAATACCATTTACCTTCTTTTCTTCTCTGTGCTTTCCACTCCTCAGATCTCCACTTTACCTTCTTTTTCTTTTTCTTTTTACCAGAATCTCCACCTGATTCTTGTGGTGGTAGATCTTCATATGTTATATTACCTGAATGTTTATTAATACTTTTAATTACCCTTCCACCTACTACATCTCCAACTTTTAGCTTTGTTTGCTTTGGTTCTTTATTATCAACCTTAGAACTTTTATTGCCCATTTTTCTTCCCCTTATCTATTATATTTCCCATTCTGGCCTTTTTGGCCATATCTCTTACTTCCTCATTTTCTGAGCCAGTAGCAGACAACAAACACTCATTTGTTACTCCAGGATAACCATTCTTTTCACACCATTGTTTCATTGTGAATATCTTCCTACTGTGTAACTTCTTCTGCATTTGGATCCTCTGGATTTACATAGCCCATTTTATGCATCAATCTCAACTTAGCTTCCATGATTTCATCTTCATCTGTTCCCTGCCCTATTGCCATCATATCAGCCATCTGTTGTTCTTCTTCTGCTTTCTTGATTTCCAATATTTCTTCAAGAATTTCTTTACTAATATCTTTCTGTGTCCATCTCCAGAATTTCTCTGGATCTAGAACTCCTGCTTGCAATAGATCTAATGCTTGATCAAACCTACTTGCTCTTGATTCAGGCATACTTGATCCTGGAATATATTTATAATCCATATCATCATCTAGATCATATGGTGCTACAGTTCTAAACTCTAGCCCTGATCCTTCTGAATAGTTTCTTATATCTATTGTCTTTTCATAATTGTTTTTTAATATACTTAATGTAAACTTATATGCATCTATTATAGCATCTTGTCCAACTTCTCTTTCTTTGGTTCTTATAATCTGTTGAGATGCCTCTTGTAGCTGTGCTATTGCTCTACCAGCAGTAACACCAGCAGGATTTCTTCCTTGAGTAATATCATGAACACCACTAACTGTATCTGTGATCGTCATTAAGTTCTGTGCCATTGGTAGTGTGCTTGCAGATATATCACCAGCAGGCAATCTGTTAATTGTTTCATGTGGCCCACCAGTATAGAATATTTGTCCTGGTTTATCTGTAGGCCTATTACCTGGATGTTTAGCCATAGCCTTGCTCATTACTACAGCAGGATTACCTTGATATATAATATTATCTAATCCTTGAGATAATAATATACTTGTTCCAACTGCTAATGTTTCAATGATCTCTGGTTCACCTTTACCCCAGATAGAATGTGGATCATTATAGTTCTTAAATGTAGTTAATGGCATAAAATCATATGGTGATTTTTCTTTCTGTAATAATATCTTACCAGCCCAGGTGCATACATATAATTGTTTACCTTCCCAATACCATGCCTCTTTTAATAATGCCTGGCCACCTTTATATCCTTTATCATTAGATCCATCTTCTCTATATGCAGGTGATTCTTCTTTTAGATCAGTTTTATAATCTTTGGTTTCAGCATGCTTATCATTGTGCTTAACAAAACTCTTATATTCATTTAATACACCTTCTGACTTAACATACTTGCCATTAGGATATGATTCTCTTATATCTTTTACATACTTTGGTGTAGCAAATATAACACATGATGCATCTTGTAATGTTGTTGCTAATGGATCAATAAATACTGTATATGGATCAGGAACTGAATATCTTATACTTGCATTTTCTGTATCATAATTTAATTTAAGAAATCCATTACCATATATTAATCCATCCTTCTTCATGGATGCTACAGCCCTATGAAACTTATTCTTATCCATTTCTGATTCTACAGCTTCTTGTGCTATCTTAGCCTGCTCAATCTGATCCTCTCTTTTAGGCATAATATCTGTCTTAGCATTTCTATCAGTAAGTATTGAATATATAGTTTCAACTGTTGAATGAACTGTATTAGCTACCACTCTACTCTTATACTTTGGTAGTTTAAATGGTTTAAAGAAATCCCCTCTATATAGTTCTTCGTTCCTTCTCCATCTTCCAATTTTATGTTCTTTAGCCTTCTTGGCTGTTTCAAACATTAGATCCATTTGTTTTAATGATTTTAAATCTGACTTGCTTGGTGTATAATCACCTTGCATTGTTAAACCATCATCAACTTTTACATGGTTATAATCTTCGTATGCCACTATTTTTTATCCTTCTTTAATGCCAATGCCAATGGATCAGTTGATGTTCTTCTTTTTGCTATATTTGCTATAACACTACCAGATCCACTTGATATGTCTTTATGAACAGTTTGTGGTGTTGATTTTGCATAGCCTTCACCAGATAATCCACTTGAAATTAATCCACCACCACCTTGGCCACCACCACCAGGTGTCTGTCCTCCACCACCTTGGCTTAATCCTTTAACTATATCAGTTACATTCATATTACCACTTTGAACACCTTTCATTAATGCATTAGTAGCAAACTTCTTAGCTATCCCTGACTTTGCTATCATTGGTATTAATGCTTGTAGAAAGCCTCCAACTATTGGTATATCTATTACTTCAATCATAACTCCCCCTAATTAATTGTTACATCATAGTCATCACCAGCAGATACTTTTCTTGCCTGATCACCAGTTTGTTTAACTCTATATTTTTTAGTTTTAAATAATGGATTAAACTTTAATAAGTTATATATACCACTACTCTTTTTTTTCTTTTTAGCATGCATTATTGTGTTCCTGCATCTCCACCATAACCTTGATCTAATACAGCTTGATCTCCAGAATTACTTTCTTTTCTTTTTTTTCTTAATGCACTTATAGCTTTTGAATTATCTTTCTTTACTAATTTTCTAACTCTATTTTTCATTCAAACTCCCATGAATGTCTTTCATCTTCATATCCTTCTGTTAACTCTTTAAATTTTAAATAATCTTTACTTAATTTTGGCTTAGGCCTTGCTGGTGTTGCTATATGATTAATTATATATCTACAAGCATCCATTGCATGATCCTCTAGTTCAGTATCTATATCTTCTGGATTCTTTTCATCTCTTAGCATTAATGGTATTGTTCTAACCAAGTTAGGACACCTACCCTTTATTATATAAAACTTCTTCTGATGCATCATCTCTGCTATCTTCATCCATCCATTTACTCTGGTGTTATTAGCAGGCTGTAGGTTCTTTACCCATGGATTATGTGGTTCACCTATTAATGCATTAGCAATACTTGTTTCACTAAATGCTGGCCTATCTGGTGATTTCCAACTCATTGGATTCTTAGTCCACATTGATGGATCACCTAAACTCATTGTTATATCTTTAGATCTACTTGATACTTCTACTGCCCATTCACTAGGATGCCTTTCAGTCCCATATACTTCATCATAAAAGAATATTTCATTGTTTGGTGTAACCTCTGAAAACAATGCACAAAATGGTGCTGAATATCCCCAGTCAATTCCTACATACCTACCATTATATGATTGATTGAATCCCATGCCTATTGCTTCATCTTCTGTTATTACACTAACCTTTGGATCCCAATCACCAAAGTATTGGCCTGCAAATATATCCCAGTCACCATCTCTCCATGCCTGCCTTAAACCATCTGGCAATGAGTCCAGGAATTTAACATAATCTGGATCTGCTTTTAATAGTGTAGGATTATCATCAATAGTAGCAGGTATAAATATTAGGTTCCTTCCACTATCATCCTGAAATGCTAAGTTAGGTGGTGATTGTCCTATCCTCCATCTTTCCTTAACCCAAGCATGTCCCTTACCACCTGGATTTGCTGTGCAGAATATCTGTGGATCTATACCTTCAACTGTAGATCTACAACTTGATATTAATTTCAAATAGCTTTCTTCACTTGGGATCTGAGTAAGTTCTTCTAACACCATCCTTTGATACTCATGTCCCTGATACTTCTCAAATGCATTCTCATCTCTAAGATGCCCACATCTAATTATAGCACCTGATGGAAACTTTATAACTGCTGGCTTTCCAGTAACCACAGCACCTGCTGGTGCATACATTTGTTTTGCTCTATCTATCCAATCTACCAGATCCTCAGAAGTCCTACGAATAACCAAACCCCTAAAGTCAGGATTACTGATATGTTTAAGAAGAAATACAATACCAGCAGTAGTTTTTCCTGGGCCTCTACTCCCCCCAAATAAGATTTGGTGGCAGTCGTTGATTTCCAATGCATATGTCTGTGGCCCTGGATGTGGTTTAAATAAAACCTTTGACATAATCTAGTTAAGTTCTTTATCAACTTTCTTACTAGGTTTCTGTGCTGGCATATAAATAAATCCTTGTTCTCCATCCATATCTACTTTCATCTCAGTAGCTTTTAATGATGGAAACATCTTATCCATGAACTTCATTAAATACTCATGATGCTTAGGATGATCTGGATCCATTGCATAGCCTATTGCTAACTCTCTCATCACTTCTTTGCATTCATCTGGAATGTTTGGTGATTTGGTTCCTTTAGGCCTGCCATTTGGATTACCACTTTGTCCTTTTTTAAATTTAGCCATATCTGTTAATCTCTGTTAATTGCTCTGTTTTATCAGGAAAATTAATCTTTTCTAAGTTCCTGAGATTTATTTGATTTTCTTTTTTTTATAATATTCTTAATAGCACTACTATAATACTTTCCTGCTCTTTTTATAACTTCACCAGATTTCCTTGGATTAATCATATCTTTTAATGTATTTAGTGTAGCATATTCCTTTGGTTCTAAATAGTTACCAGACATATCTATTTCATTTTTATATTTCTTTTTTTCTGCCACTATGATTCTCCAAATGTATTATGTAAACTATCTTTATATTTAAATTTAATCCCCTTGGTGAGTAATCTGTTCTGATTGCTCATCATCCCATCCCTATAACCTAGATCGTAAGCCTCCTCCAAAGCACAATTTATTACACTATTTAATCTTGGTGTCTTTCTTGTTATCCAAGCTAATATCTTATCTATTAATGTGGGTTGGTATCTAATTGGGCTTTTCATCTAAGTTATCATCATCTTTTTCAAATTGTTGCCATTTCACAGATGAGTTATATTCATCCCAGTCATATAGTTCTGATTGGTTTAGATCTGTCTTTGATTCTTCTGGTTCGTTAGCAGGTTCTGGCATTGAATAAATAACATCATATGCCTGGTGTGCATTCTTTGATCCAGATTTAAATGAGATCCATGAGATCCCAAATCCTAACATTGTTCCACCTATGAAAAATAATGTTTCTACCATATATATAATTTGTGATATAAATCAACTTATTTCTTACCTATTTTATTTTCAAGTAATACTTTAAGTGATAAATCTTTAAACTTTTTTCTTGGTATTGTTATCTTCCATTTATTATTTAAGTCCTGGACATCTATATAACATACTTTTTTATACATTAGATCTACAAATGCCCAGACATCTATATCTCTCTTTCTATATAGATCTTTACTCTTGCATCCTCTGCTTAAATTAAATGTTAATGAATTGGTATTGTATTTAGGATTAGTTGATGACTTTACTTGTATTTTGTATAATTGGTTCTCTGCTTTTAATACCACATCAAATATATCACCATGAACCATGTATGCTTTATATCCCTGGATCCATAGATCAGCACATACTAAATGCTCTGATGCAGTTCCATTATACTTGTTCTGTCTTTGGGATTTCATTTAAGGCATGTTCTACTACTTTGTCTGATACAAAATACTTTTTTGATATAATATCAATCTTCTCTTTATATTTCATGTCTGTGTGTGTTAGTCCATCCCACATTGCTCTTATTTCTATATCTCTTAATGGTGCATCTATTTTATCTTTTAATCTTTTGTAGTGTGCATGTTTTGATTTCATTTTATTTCCTTATATAATTGAAAGTATTTCTGATACATTTCTTCTAACTCTGCATTAGATCTTTTGCAGGTTTGATCATACTCTGATCTTAGTTGTTCAAATTTTTCTACACCAAACTTATCTTGATACCATTTATAATAAGTATAATTATCAAAGCTATGCTTATAATTACATCCCCAGCATTGTGTGTGGCAATTACCATCACCTCTTATATCCCATCTTAAGCTATGATGCCTTCTACTAAATACATGGCCATTAGTTAGGTTCTCAGTAGATCCACATTGAACACATGCACCATCTCTGATCCTAATGATCTTACTGGTTACATCATCTAGCCTTTTTATTACTCTTTGTCTTGGTGTCTTTTTTGCCAAAGATTTTCTCCCATCTTTCTGCTGAACAAAGTCCTGACATGCTGGTTTTAATCATACCATAAGATTCCCAT
>VTLG01010813.1_pt1 | contig 11097 bp, 12 predicted proteins | sample 4694571 | NCBI WGS metagenome assembly VTLG01 (sample SAMN12604809, study PRJNA352737) | marine metagenome | biome: ENVO:00000447; feature: ENVO:00000209|ENVO:00000569|ENVO:01000036; material: ENVO:00002151; isolation source: viral sequences binned using virsorter ... | reverse complement strand
TTGCCATAATCCCAAAATTTAAATTTGTGAAATACGCTTATTCATGAAGCGTAATAGAATAATTATACAATAGTTAACACCATATAGAAGATGGTGTATTACGATTATACGTATATGAATATTTATTGAAATTAAAAAACTGGGCAAGAACCCTTAGAACAAAGTATTTCAGTTATTATTTGATTAATTTTAGTATAATCATATTCTATACTTTGTTTTCCTTCTTGTAAAACACCCATAAATGATCCTGGGTTAGATGGTGTGGAGACAAAATCCCAACATAATAATTCAAAATCATCTTGAACTTCCATTACATTACCCATAGGTTCAAGTGAACCCATACCTCTAGATGAAACACCTACGGTAATTCCATTTTTAATTAATTCTTTTAAAATATTTCCTGAAGGAGTAGGTAAAATTTCTATTTTACCCATTACATTATCTCCATCCCAATTGTAATCAGTTACTAAATGAGATACATTTTTTAAATTTACAACTGAAGATTCTGGATGGTCTAATTCACCTAATGATCTTCTTTCATTTATTAGTTCTTTGTATTTGTCTAATTCTCTTTCCCATAATTGTCTTGAATAGTATCTACCATTACCGTTTTTTACTTCGGCAGTAGCTAAAATACCTTCAACGACAATGTTTCCATTCTCCTTACTTACATTTTCGATTAATTGGGAAGGAGCAATATTAACAGTGTGAGTTTCTATTAATAGTTTTTTACTCATTATCTTCTTTTTCCTCTTCTCCGACTACTTGAGGCATAGCAAAAGATTTTCCGGACATTTTTTCATACATTTTTTCCATCTTATCCTTTCTTTTTTCTAAAAGTTTGATTTCTTTTTGCATGTCCTTCATTTTCTTTTTGTCAATTAATTCTTTTAAATTTTCATCTTCATTAATTGAACTTACTCTTTCTTGTTTTTCTGCTATATGATTAGTTAAAAACTCTAATTGAGCTTCCATTTTTGTAATATCACCAGCTTTACCAATTTCAGCTAATTTAGTTTCAATGGATTCTTTTTTAGGTTTTTTACCCATTGCTTTTTTTATTGCCTTATCTCTAGCTGCTAAATAATCATCGGAATCTATGTCACCATCACCATCATGATCTTTTTTCTTTTCAGCTACTGGTTGAGCTTGCATTGGTGCTTGTGTTTCAAAATCTTGTAATGCGGCTTCAGTTTGTGGTTTTTGGGATAATCCTTCTTCTTCTAACATTTTATCTATTACTTGTCCTGATAAAGAAGCTAAACTATTAGGATTACCAGTTGAAACATAAGATTCCTTAACAACTTGCCAGTTATTATCAGATTCTTTAACTTTATCACTAAATCCACTGCCACCATAAGTTTTACCTGATGATTCTTCAGATTTTTGTTCTTTATAACCTAAACCTTGAACACCAAATTGTCCTTCTTTAACATAATATAAAGGATCTTTGGCTAAATTTTTAATTACTTTAGCCTGAGCTTCTTCTAATGATAATTCAGGATTGTATTTAACTTCACAGTAAACACCAACTTGCATTTCTTGAGCATTGACATTATTAATATTATCAACTTTAGGTGAATAATCATAATTATGGGAAGCAATATTTTCCACACCAGCTGATACATTTTTGTAACTACCATAAGAACCGTTTTCTACTTCAAATTTATAGTTAGGATCAGCAGATACGTTTTCATCTTGTTTATTATAATTTTCTTCATTATTAACTACAGGATTAAGAGATTTTTCACCTGCTTCATTAATAAATTGATTAAATTTTTTCTCCCAATCTTGTTTTGGAGTTTCCTCAATAGTATTAATAGGTTTAATATCAATGTAATTTTCACTAATTACACTTCTTTTTCTTAAAATATAAGCAGCTTGATCATATGTAGCGGCTTTATTAATCATATTAGGAAATTTCTTTTTTGCTTCCTTAAGAAATATGTCTTTATGACCTTTTCCTTCCTTAATAAGATTATACTGTTCTTGTAATGTTTTCATATCAATTGTCTAATAATAATGTTTCAATGTCTTTTATATAGTCTTTAATTAAATCTGTACCATAAACAACAGAATAACTTTTTGGTTCATCCTGTCTATAGTACTTAATAGTTGCGATTTTGGCTTGTCGTAATAATTTTTTAACGTCTTCCAATTTATCCTCAATTTCATCAAAAGCATCAATTCTTTTTTGTTGAAATTGTTCTAAACTATCTTCTTGTTCATCTAGTCTATATTCATACATATTAAAAAAGTTTTTTAACTTCAAGTCCTGAACCCTTTTGTACATAAGTCCCGTTTTTTTTCGGTACTAATTTATATTTAAATGCTTTTACATAGTAATTATCATCAACTCCATCAGGTCCTGCTTTAGGTCCTGGTCCTAATGTTGCTCCTGGATTCTTATCCTCATTTACATTTGTAGTTGTTTTTAATGTTTTAGCTAAATTAAGGGCTTTTAAATATTTTTTATTTTTTTCACTAGGATTTTCCATTTTTTTAATACGTGAAATTTCTTTTTTTATCTTAGATAATGGAATTTTTTCTCCTTTAGGAATATTTAATCTTTTTCTTACTGTACCTTGTTTTAAGTTACCCGCTTTTTTACCTTTAGCAGCCATTTTTTCATAGGTATCACCTTCTTTAACTGGTTCAAATCCTAATTCTTTATATACTTCATCATTTGGTTTTTGTCCTTTTTTTCTAAAAGCATAAGGAGTCAAATAAGCGCCCGCAGCATTAGATAATGATACTTCATCTACTTCTTCTTCTTGTACAGGTACTACTCGATTACTAGGAAATCTTTTTACTGTTTCACCATCAAATCTAACTATCGTTTTATCATTTTCTACGCCTACTACTTGACCAGTACCATATAATGAACCATCGGGTTCCATTACATGAACTAAATCAACCATTTCATTTAATTCAGATTCACCAATTCTAGTTATTCTTTTATATTGGTCTGGATATTCATTTCTAAGATGTGTTCTTACTTTATTTCTTATAACTCTAATTTCATCATAAAATTCCCTAAATTTTTTATCATCTTTAGTTTTAACATAAGTTCTTTTAGCAGTACTAACTAAATCAGTTAAATCATCATAAAGTTTATCAAATCCTGGTAATTGAGTTATTTCCCATTTTACAGCACCAGTTTCGGGATCAATATCTGTAATTGTAGATTTAGAAGTACCATCACTACTAAATGAAACTTGTCCTACCTTAAATCTAGATTTAGGGATGCCTAATTCTTTTTCAGCATCATCTGCTGATGCCTTTTTTGCTAATTCGGAAAGTTTATACTTGTAGTTTGCCATTTGCTACTTGAATTTCTTTTACTAGTTCATAATATTGTAACAAATCAACTAAGTTATCACTATCAACCTTAGAATTTTTATCTAATTCAAATAGTAATTTAGCTACTTCAGTTATCTTAATTTTAGTAGCCGGTACTTTAATGTTTTTAGCTTCATTATTAAGTATTTCTTTTAAATTATTTACTTTTTTATTGTAAAATTCTCTTAAAGAAGGAGTAGAATCAACAGAATAAATAAATTCTTTTAAAATTTCTTTTTGTTCAATACTTAAATCATCATACTTATCATTAAATTTTTCTAGTAATACTCTATAAGTTAATTGTCTTAAATCTTTATCATAACCTGAAAACTCATCCATTAAATTATCAGTAGGTTTAGAATTTTCTTGTTTAGTTAAAAATTCCAACAAAGTTACTTTATTTTGATTAATTTGTTTTATATCAGTTAATTCAGTAGTATTATAACTTTCAATTAAAGTATAAACAGAGGCAATTTCTTTATAATTTTTTACTTTAGTACCAAAAAATGATTCTAGATTGTAATGTTTTTTTATTTCATTAATTAGATTATACTTTTGTTTTTTTAATATGGTTCTATTAAATTTTTTAGAATTTTCTAAAATTGTAGAAATTAATACATTAGCTCTACTTTCATTTAAAACTTTAGATTTAATAACAGACTCATATAACTTATATTCACGCCCCAATTCAGTTTTAACAAAATAAGATTTAAGTAAATCTATGGCGGGTGAATCATCACCTTTTAAAGTATCCGCAGTTATTTGCCTAACTAGTAATTCGAATAAAATACCAGTATTTTTATACTTGGAATGTTTGATTTTCATTAAAAATATATTTATTTATAAATATGTACAAATTATTTACTCTTCAACTGAGAGTCATCTAGTAGGCTAGAATCATCTTTATCCTCTTCAAATATTAACTTTTTTTTATTTTTTTCAAGTTCTTTAAAAATTTCCTTATTTTTTAAATAAGTCACTTTAGCACTTTCAAATTCGGATAATGGTCTACTACCTTCATTTTTATCTGTATCTTTCATTCTTTTAGTACCTAAAGGATCCTTTCCAAAATTATTTTCCTGTTTACCTCTATTAGTAATTCCATCTTTAGGTCTACCTAAATTATCTTTATCATATTTTTCAGGTTCCGGTACATTACCTGGTTCAGAATACATTCTTCCTTTACCATATAAAGAAGCTAAATCATGTGGTGTACCATAAGATTTACCAGATTGAACTGGATCGTTACCTTCTGCTTCAATTTGAGCTAACCTAAATTTACGTTTAGCATCCTCTCTAGCTAAATCTCTATACTCATCATATTGATCTTCACTAAAGTGATAAATGTTATGATAAATCCAATCAGAAGGAACTAAACCTTGTTCTAATAATGTTCCTGCTAATTCAGCTTTAGATTTAAGTAATTCAATTCTTTCCTGATCATATATAATAGATGGAGTAGTCATTGACAACTCAAAATTAGTCATATTTTCTGCAGTATAACCTTGAGTATATAAATGTACTAGAGCTATTTTATTTAACTCTGATAGTACAATTCTTTGTATTCTATCAATGGTTCTGGCAAACCTAATATCTTCTGCTGCTAGTGTAGCTTTACCTTCTATATTTTCATCATAACCTAAAAATGCCTTAGGTATTTTAAGTGCAGCAAATAATTTGTCTCTTAAATATTCTACATCTTGAATACCATCATATGATAAACCAGGTGTAGTATCTATTTTAGTTGCACTATCATTACCTCTTACTGGTATGTAGAAATCTTCAAGCATATTTTGCATATTATATTTCAAATTATATTCACCCGTTTTTTCATCCATATAAGGAGTACGTTTCATATTAGAAATAGTTTTTTGCATAAATGCCTCTACTTCATTAGGAGGTATAGCACCAACGTTAACATAAAATATTCTTTTTTCTGGAGCACGAGCAATTCTATGGATTAACATTGCATCCTCCATTAATGTGTATTGTTTAAATAATTTTCTAGCTGGTTCTATATAAGCTCTACCATATGGAAGATAGTTAACATCTGAAACCATTCTAAAATGAGCCATTTCATAGTTTTCATATGTGATGCCTGCATTATCACCCTCTACTTGATTTGGTAAATTATAATAACCATAAGAACTACCAGCAAAACCTTCGGGATTCCACCTATATTTTATCTCAGATGGATTTTCTGGATTTTGCCCTTCTATTCTTTCAATATGGTAAGCTGTATAAGGAATTACATTATAAACACCAAATTTTTCTGCAATTTCTAATTTTAGGAAAAAATCACCATATTTGTTCATTTGCCTAATCCACATCCAAAGATTAAACTCAATATTTAAAATATCATAAAATAAATTATATAGAATCTTTTGAATATCTTCATTAGAACTTCTAATTTGGAGTACTTCCCCCATATCATTTTTTAATGTAGCTTCATCTGATAAAATATCTAATGCAGAAGCGATAATAGCATCCTGGTCCATAACATCATACTCAGAGTAAAGTTGTGTTCTTAACCATTGATAGTTAAGATTAAATTGAGCACCATATAATGATGAAGGTTGTGTAGTATAAATTCTATTAAATCTATCTACTAATGCGTTAGTTTCATACTGACCACTACTTTGAATATGATCAGTATCAATTGTTTTTATTTGATTACCTCCTACATTTCTGATTACTACATCAGTTGAAAATAATCTTCTTAATCTTGAAAATACACTTGTATCTGCCATTTAATATATAATTATTGTTATAAATATTACCTTATTAACCAACTAATATCCTCTCCACCCTTATCTGTTTTAATTTGATAAGGATTATCAGGACCTTTAGCAAACCCATATCCACCTTGATATTGAGTTCGGTTAACACCCATATTATTTAAAGTTTGTTTTGTTATATCTATACCTCTTTGTCTAAATTTTAAAGCTGTATCTCTAATATACATAGCAATACCAAAAGACATAACCAAATCATCATTATAACCTGATTGAGCTTCTGGTCTACCATTTCTCCAAATAAAAGTTTTCATTTCTTCTATTAGTCTTTTAGATTGAAATGTAACACCTTTATCACTTAAATATTCTTGAAATTTTCCAATTACCATAGGTCTTGTTCTAGAAGACATAGTAAACCCAGGAACCATTTTTGAATGGTCCTGGTATTTATCAAAATATGAATTAACGTTTGGTTGGTCTGATTTAGGTGAGTAGTACAAATTTTGATAATTTCTATCAATTGCTACTTGAATGGTAGCCCAACCTACATTGGCATTTTCAATAATTAACATTGCTTCATTATATTCCGAAGCTATACCAACTAATAAATGCCCATAATCTTTAGTATTAATTTGCCCCTTATATTCAGCTACTTGAACATTACTTTCCACATCAATTACATGAAAAGCAGAATAATCTTTCCCATCTCCTCTAGATACATCAGCCACAACAATATAGTCCCTTGTATAATCGGGAGTTTCCCAAACCCATAAATTTTGATCAGTTCCTCTCCTTTCCATAGGATCTTTTATATAAGATTTTTCATAAAATTCAATATATTCAGGATAAAAAACAATATCACCAGAAGTACTAAAATCGCAATCACATTCCTGAGCTGCCATTCTAGGATCACCTAATAATTCATCTTGTCTTTTTCTCCAAGCTTCATCTCTTTCTGGATGAACATACCAAGGTAATTTTATAGGTAAAAAATCATTTTCTGCAGATTCAGCCCTTGTCCATGTTTGATGGAACCAATTACCTGTTCCATATGGAGTAGATAAAGCAATGCAACCCCCACCAGTAGCTAATGTTTGTTGAGCTGAGGCCCAAATTTCAGAAATATTATCAATAAAAGCTGCCTCATCAATAATTAGAAGAGAAACGGCTTCGGATCTACCAGCATCACTACTTGCTGATGTTGCTTTAATTTGTGAGCCATTTACTAATCTTAAATTAAGTTTATTATTTTCAGCAGCATCTACTTTTAACCAAGAAGGTAAATTATCATACATAAATTTAACCTTAGTTACCATATTTTTAGCAGTTTCTTGTTTAGTAGCTATACAAAGAATATTTTTATCTTTAGCAAATAACATCATCCATAATGAATAACCAGCGGATAAAGTAGATAAACCTAACTGCCTAGATTTTAAAACTATAGAATAAGGATTATCCCTGAATAAAGTTAAAACTTTTTCCTGAAATGGATATAAATTAAATTGAATTCTACCTCTTTGGGGATGCTGTATATAACAATATTTTTTCATAAAATGTACAGGGTCTTTAGCACATTTTAGATATTCGGATCTTATTACTTTTTTTAAATCAGACATTTTACTTAGCTATTACTAATATTCCTACTGCCACACCAATACCTGCTAACCCAACTAATTTAGTTTTTAGCTTTTGTTTTTGTAAATCCTTTTTTAATTTTTTTGATAATTCCTGAGATAAATTTAATTGATCATTTTTAGTTAAAATCATAGAATTAAAATTAGTAATCTGATCATTGAGATTAGAGATTACACTATCTTTCAATACCACCTTTTGTTCTAATAATTTAAATTTTGTTACTGATAATACTAATTCTTCTTTAGCTTCATCACCAGTAAGTAAATCTTTAATTACTAGTTTGGCTACCGGTTTTTCTAATCGAATCGATAACGTGTCTATATCGTTCTGTGAAAAACTGGTAAAGCTCATCATCATTAAAATTATCAACAGCCCTAACTTTTTCATTAGTTTTTATTCTTAAATTTTTAATTAAATTATCTTGATTATTAATTTCTTTATCTAAAGAAAGAATTTGAGTATTTAAAGTATCTATTTTATAAGTTAAATCATCATTAATATTGTGTAAAGAATCTATTTTAGAATTTAAAGCCTCAATTTGTGCTTGATATTGTGCCTCATATTCTTCTCCCTTATCCCTAAAGAGAAGCCAAAGAATAATTAATAATAAAACTAAAACCTTTGCGGAATTAATGAATCTTTCACTAAACAACATTTTTTTCCAATTTAGCAACTAGTGACTTCAGCTCATTTTTTTCTGATGTCTTCTTTTTTAAAATATCTTTTATCCTATTTTTTTCATCTTCATCAGCGGCGCCATATTTTCTAGCTAAAGATTTCATTTCCGTTTCTAAGTCTTTTAAACCTTTAACTGCTAAATCTAATTTTTTAAATTTACCTTTAGCTTTCATAGCGGCTTTAACAGCATCTTTATCATCTTCTTCTTCTTCACCTAATTGTTTCTGAAGCATTGCCGTTTTTTCTAATTCTTTATTTAATTCTTTTTGATTTTCAACTTCCTCCTCAGTTGCCTCATTAAGAATATCGATAATATTTTCCTTAATAAATGATTTTAACTCTGATTGTTTCATTGCTATATATTTTGTTATAAATATATTAAGAATTTATAACATTAAATATTTGCTCAATACGTTCCTCTGTAGATCCCTTAATTGTAGTAACATTATTCATCATATGGCCATATTTTCTAATTAATGATGTAATAGAAAAATCAATTATATCTCTATAATATTCATCAGTTTCTCTTACCCCATTATCTTCAATAGATAAACCATCAGGAGAAATATAAAAAATATAATCATACTCACGTAAAAATTCCTTTGCATAATCTTCAAATATTTCTTTATCTTGTCTAGCAATTGATTTAGCATTTTGAGTAAATGCCATAACATCAATAATAGTTCTATCTGTAATAACATTATCTCTCATTAATTCAGCACAACGTTCAGCTAAAAATATAGTTTGACCTTTTAATGTAGAATCAGTATTTAATGGAATACCTAAATCACTTAAATATTTGCTACGTTCTGTTGCAAAATGATAAAAAGAAAATACTTCTTTTTCTTTTAATGCTTTTACTAGTGTAGTTTTACCTACACTCATTGTACCACATAAACCTATTTTCATATTAATTTCTATGTGTAGTTCCCTTAGGTGCAGGTTGCTTATACCATGGCAATCCTGTTCTATTTCTAACTACTTCTTTAAATTCACTTTTACTATATTTAATACCGTATAAATAATATTCTGCTTTTCTATGATTACCCTCAGGTATTAATGCGGGACCATCCCAATTATGAAACTTATTATCCCAAATATAAGCAATAGTTCCATCTGCTTTTTTTAACTTTTGACTACTAGGCCATTCATCATATTTTTTATCCATAATATCAATATACGTAATTTATTTTAAATATCCAAAATATTTTCAGCAACAAGTGTACCATGAGCCCCTGATACCGAAATCCCTCTTGCAGACAACGCGTCACCTACAAAGTACACATCAGGATATTTAGTTAATGATAAATCAGAGTAATTAACCAATGGTTCAGGAGCTAGGTATTTTACCTCAGGTACATAGATTCCCCAATCGTCTTTTAACGTAGGAAATACTAATTTCATATCATTGATAAAATCATCAATATATTTAAAATATCCTTGGAATGCATCTCTAACTACATCTAAATTATCTATTTTAGTAGCTGATACATCTACTCCTTCTGATGTCATTGAAGGTTCTCTACTTGGGCTATAAAATAATCCTGTACTATTTTCTTGTACTTTACCTACTAATTCTCTTGCCCACTTAAATGGTTTTTCTATACCTCTAACTTCCATTAATATACCAAAATTGGTCATATCATTTCTAAATGACTCATCTTTTTTAGCGTGACCATTATAACTGTGGTCACCATAAGTTTCTTCTACTGCTACATACGCAGCATTATTATTTGTACAAAACGATCTTAAACTAACATTATCTAATTTTCTATATAACTTAAAATCATAAGCTACATCAATTAATTTTTGAAAGTGTTTTTGTGGTGCTTCAAATCTAACACCTACTTGAGCTGGTTTTTCTTCTGTTGGTAAATCATACTTTTGCATTATATCAGAAGTAAAATCAATACCTGATTTACCTACACCAAATATTAGTTTATCATAAAATATACTATCATTATCCATATTAGCAAATTCAGGTTTAGTAGATTTAAATGTAACTTCATTTGTTTTAAAATCAATATCACTAACTTTAGATTCCCAGTGAAATTCAACACCTTTAGATATTAAATAATCATACCAACTCTTACCTATTTCATGTAAATAATCAGTACCAATATGCCAGCATGGAAATAATCTTAAACCAAAATATGGTTTAATAAAATCTGGTTCTTCTTCTGGATTAGATAATATAATTTGTTCTGGGTGAGGGTGAAATCTACTAAAATTATCTACTACTTGCTTCATAAGCTCCATAGCTTTTTCTTCACCTACATATTTTGACAATTGTCCTCCAATTTGAGTAGAATAAGTTAATTTACCATCACTCCAACCACCAGCACCTAAGTAACCTGTCATTACTTCTTCATATGGTCTTAAATACGGATCCAAACCCATATCTATGATAGTGATTCTACCTTTAAAATCATTATCAACTAATTTTGTAGCAGCATTTACACCTGCTACACCTGCTCCAATTATTACTATATTCATTTAATACAAGTTTTACACATTAATATACGAAAAAAAAGCTGTGGCTCCAAATATTTGGGCCACAGCTCCTATAATTTTTTTAAATAAATCGACTGGCTATGAATCAGTCTATATGTTATTTACAGCATTTGGTATCACACCAACCAAGACATACTTTGTTGAAAGTAATTTTACAAATTGCTATACAAATTTTTTCTTTCATTTTAAATTT
>VTLG01003854.1_pt1 | contig 11098 bp, 9 predicted proteins | sample 4694571 | NCBI WGS metagenome assembly VTLG01 (sample SAMN12604809, study PRJNA352737) | marine metagenome | biome: ENVO:00000447; feature: ENVO:00000209|ENVO:00000569|ENVO:01000036; material: ENVO:00002151; isolation source: viral sequences binned using virsorter ... | reverse complement strand
CTAGTCTTCTTAGGCTTCTTTGGGTTCGTGGAGACCCTACATATGATCGAACATGAACATTGTAGGGAATGCCCAACGTGCGAAACCACACAAAACTACTAGATATCTGATAGGCGGAACCTATTGGATTGATTAACCTATACAAATTTTAATCATGCCTTTTAATCAGAATACAGCAGCCGGTACGGTTGTATATACACCTGGTGAATTTTTCTCTGGAAAAGTTGTAGCCAACGATTACATCATTGACTCAGCTGACACAGGTAACAACCTACCTAGTGGTGGTTCAGACGGTGCTACCTATAGAACACCTCTAAGCGTAGCTGTTGGTAAGTATGAGCGGGTTGTCTTTCGTGTCTGGCTAGATTTAGCTGTTGATGCTGATTGCGATCTTAAGTACAAGGTAACAACACCTGGTAGTTCTACTGCATTCCGTGCAGTTCAACATATCACAGCGCTACCTGCTGCAGCTGGTACTGATGCTTTAACTACATCATTCCAGACTACTGCAACTGGTGTAGCAGAAGCTACCCTCACTGGTTCTAGTGATGGTCAAGTTATCTATACCCTTGAAGGCAGCTTAGTTGCTGGTGGAACAGCTGGTGATCTTGCAATTCAAATTGCACAGAACACAAGCCACGCTTCTGACCTCAACCTCAAAGCTGGTTCATTCATTGAGTACATGCGCTTCTAAGCGTAGGGTGGGGAGCACCTCAGAGTCGGACTCCCCTCTCATTGGCTTTTGGCCCTGTACGCAGGATACCCTTTAGCCGTCTAGACGGTGGGATAGACCACAACTTTAATTTTCAATCGATTGAGAGCAACGTAAATTATACAAACTCTCTAAGTAATGGCAAATACACTTGCAACCAGTATTGGTACCGTTAATAACGCTAGTCAAACTCCACTATCATTAGGTACAGACTATAATGTTAAATACGCTACCTATCTTAAGCTATTCTCTGGTGAGCTTTTCAAAGCTTATGAGTCTAGCACTATAGCAAAAGGAACTGTACAGAACCGTCAACTAAAGAACGGTAAGAGTCTACAGTTCATCTTCACTGGTCGTATGCAAGCGGCTTATCATACTCCAGGAGAACCCATTCTCGGATCGGGTGATCCTCCAGTAGCAGAGAAGACCATCGTTTGTGATGACCTTCTCATAAGCTCAGCTTTCGTATATGATCTAGATGAAACACTTGCTCACTATTCCCTACGTTCAGAGATTTCCAAAAAGATTGGACACGCTCTAGCTGAGGCATATGACAAGAAAGTGTTCCGTGTGATTGCATCAGCAGCACGTCAAGCACATCCAATTACTGCATCACCAGGCCCAGAGCCAGGTGGTTCTGTTATTAAGATTGGTGCTAATAATGAGTATGACGCTCAACGTTTAGTAGATGCATTCTTTGAAGCAGCATCAATTCTTGATGAAAAGAACCTACCTAAGCAAGGTAGAACTGCAGTACTATCACCTCGTCAGTACTACGCCCTAGTATCTCAGGTTGATTCAAACATTCTCAACCGTGACTACGGTAATAATCAAGGTAATTTGAACTCTGGTGAAGGACTAGTATCTATTGCTGGTATTGACATCAAGCGTTCTAACAACCTACCTTTCAAAGCTGGTACTGTCAATGAACAGTCTGGTGAAAACAGCTCCACTGGGATTGGTCAAACTCTTGCTACTGACTTTTCACAACATGCAGGACTTATCTACCAGAAGGATGCTGCTGGTATTGTAGAAGCAATAGGTCCACAAGTACAAACAACCGGAGCTGATATTAAGACAATGTATCAAGGCGACTTGATCGTTGGACGTTTGGCAATGGGAGCTGGTACTCTTAACCCTGCTGCTGCAATTGAAATTCAAACTGCTTGAGGTATATCATGTCAGTTAAACCAGGAGTTTCAACAAAAAGAACTATCTCCGCTGCTAATGGTATTAGCGGTGGGGTAGGATCTGAAACATTAAACCCTCCAACACCATTACCTTATGGCCGTCAAGTACAGTCAAATGGTTTGTCTGCTAGAGGTGAGACCAACGCAACAGGTTTATAATAAATTATGGCAAACGCTGCAACAGCCGCTGGAAACAATGGCGTTTCTGGCGCAACTTCAACAACCACTGCCTTGCGTGCTTCTGTATCGCAAACTGAAGGTGGTTCATTCTCCCGTAGTGATGTAAAGTCTGAGACTAAAAACCTCCGCTTTGCTTACACTGGAGTAGAGTGCGATACCCCAACGGTATCGCGTTAACAAGGGGGACTTCGGTCCCCTTTTTTTTATTCACAAATATTTATACCTATGGCCGACGTAATAACTCAATTCAAAACAACAGAACTAGACGCAATTAATGAAATACTAGCGTCCGTTGGTCAGGGACCAGTGACCACCTTAGATGATACCAACCCGGACGTTGCGATAATTCAAAGAACTTTGAAACAAGTATCTAAGGAAGTACAGTCAGAAGGCTGGTCCTTCAATAAAGAATTCCAAACTAAAAATGTATTACAACCACAAAAAACTGCTGATTGGGTAAAGAATACTGTATATAAAATAGGCGATACAGTAATGAATGATGGTAATTTATATGAATGCACCACTGCTGGTACATCAGAAAATGATGCTACCAAAGGACCGACAGGAACAGGAAGTGGTATAACAGATAATCAAGCTAAATGGCAATTTATTATTGTTGGTAATAAAACAAAAATTGTAGTAACTGATAATATACTACAAGCAGATTTAAGTGATCCTTTAAGGGATTATGATCCAGTTGTAAGATGGGATGATGATCTTAAAAAACGTGTATTATATGACAGAGCTAACCATACAGATAGATGGGATGCAACTAAAGACTGGGAATGGGATGTAACATTCTTCTATAATTTCTTAAGTCTACCTGCAGTTGTACAGGATTATATAGTAGCTAGATCTGCTACTACTGTATCATCTCGTATTGTAGGTGATATGGGACAGTATCAAATATTACAACAGAAAGAAGCTTATTGCAGAGCAATGTCTTTAGAGTATGAATGTAGTCAAGGTGATTATACATTCTTTGGGCACTCTAAGAATAAGACAAAGAACTACTATGATAGTTACAAACCGTACCTAGCTTTAGAACGATAATGGCAGCAGTAACTCAAAGAATTAGTAAGTTTCTAGGTGGTGTGTCTAAACAGATAGACACTAAGAAACTAGATGGTCAGGTAACAGATGCTATTAATGCCTACCCTGACCCTACATTAGGTTTAATAAAAAGACCTGGTATAAACTTCCTATCAGAACTTGGAGCTTCTTCTGAGTTTACTGATTCTAAATGGTTCTTTATACAACGAGATTCAGATGAACAGTATGTAGGTTGTGTGACAGGACAACGAGTTAGAGTATGGAATAAAACAGGTGTTGAATGTAAAGTTAATGACTTAACTATTCCTTTAATATTAAATGGTAGTGATAATGGTGGGGCGAATGTAACTACTAAAACTGACTTACCAGTTGCAAGTACTACTGGTAGTGGATCTGGTATGAGGATTAATGTAACTGCATCTGGAGGTGTAGCTACAGGTTTTACAGTACACACCCCTGGTACAGGTTATGTTAAAGATGAAGTACTAACTATCTCAAAAAGTAATTTCAGCCCAGCTGCTACTAATGATCTTAAATGTAAGGTAGTATCAGTACCTACTGAACATTATTTAAAATGTAGTGGTGTTACATACTGTACAAGTTCAGGTTTAAAACCAGAAGATTATAATATATTAACAGTACAAGATACTACTTTTATTGTTAATAAGAAGAGGAAAATTCTCGAACAAGCTTTACCTGACGATGAAATTACAGGTAGATGGGCTACAGTTAGAATAAAAGCAGTTGAGTATAGTGTTGATTATAAAGTAACCATCCAAGTTATAGATAAAGATGAAGCTAATGTAGGATCGGCTACAACTTATACGTATCATACAAGAAATGAAGATACGTTTTCTGGTAACACACCTATGACTAAGCTTAATGTAAGTGATATAATGTCATCTACAGAAGGCAGTAATAATGGTATAGCTAAACAAATAAATGATGCCAGTAATCTTGCGACATATATTAATCAGACAAGTTTTGATATTAAATATACACCACCAACTACTAGTGCTGATACTAAGAAATATAGGATTAAAGTTACTGTAACAGGTGGCGCAGCTCATGATGCTATAGAATGTTTTCAAGATGATGTAAATAATATATCTAAATTACCTGATCAATCCTTTCATGGTAGAATTGTAAAAATAAACAACTCTGCTAATAATGATAAAGATGATTATTTTGCAAAATTCTTCTGTACTTCTGATACTACAGCTCCAAGACACGGTTTAGGTTATTGGGAAGAGTGTTTAAATCCAGTGAATACATCACCAGGATTAGACAAAGAAACGATGCCACATGAACTATTCAATACAGCTACTGATGAATTTAATTTTCAACGACGTCCTTGGACTGATAGATTAGTTGGCGATGATGTTACTAATAACCATCCAAGTTTCTTAAGATATACATTAGATACAGATGGTACTACTAAGATATATAACGGGACTATAAGACAGGCATTTTTCTATTCAAATAGACTAGGATTCCTTACTGGTGATAGTGTTGTTTTAAGTCAATCAGGTGAATATAGTAATTTCTATCATACATCTGCACAAGTAAGTATAGCATCTGACCCAATAGATATAAGTTGTTCTGCCGTTAAACCTGCTGTTCTAGAAGGTATTGTACCTCAGACTCAAGGTTTAGTATTATTCAGTAGATATCAGCAGTTCTTAATGCATTCAGGAGATGGAGGTATCTTCACACCAGGTAATACAGCAATTAAAGCTATCTCTAGTTATGAGATGGATATTAAAAATGATCCTGTAGATATTGGTGATAGAATAATATTCTTAAGTAAGACGCCTAGTAATACAAGAACATTCGCTATGCAGACTAGAGGGTTTGAAGAGAACCCTATTATCATTGATATGGGTAAGGTTGTAAATGAATGGATACCACATACAATCGATCAATTAGAACCTAATTCTCAGAATAAATTAATAGCTATGGCTACTAGTAATTCTGAAGATATGTATTTATTTAGGACTCATAGTGATGGCGAGAAAGATGTTATGCAGGCATGGTTTAGATGGAAACTACCTGGTAATGTCAGAGCTTTTACATTTATAAATGATAAGTTTTTAGTAGTAACAGAGCAGTCTAGTAAACTTAATTATGGATTTGCTAATTTAAATATGGTACCAACAGATGTTGTACTTACAACAGAAGAAGGTGTTCAAAGTAATCCTTGTGTTGATTTTATTAAAAACCCTGCTTCTGTAACAGATAATCCTATTGATACATTTACTATCACTACTGCAGGTTCTGGCTATACTGTTGCTCCTACGTTAACAGTCACAGGATCGGCAACAGCTACAGCAACTATTACTGGAGGAGCTGTGTCAGCTGTAACTACTACTGCTATAGGAAGTGGTTATACAGCAAACCCTACAGTTACAGTAGGTACTGCATGGGTTACCAGTACATCTTACAGTACTAATGATGTGAGATTCCATGGTGATAATCTTTATAAAGCTACTAATAGTGCAACTTCAGGTAGCACAGCACCTACACATACAACAGGTACTGTCTCAGACGGTGCTGTGACATGGCAATACTTAGGTAAAGCAGCTAAGATTACAGCAACTTATTACCAAGGTAGTAAGCTTAAATTACCATATGCAGATGTAACAACTAAAACACCGTTTGTATTTATATCAGGAGCAACTGATGTTGATGGTAGAAACTGGACTGGACTTAGAACTACAGTTGGTAGTGATACCTATTTGTCAGTACCAGAGAAACTTAACTCTATTGCAAGTAATGTTTACGTAGGTTATCGTTATAATTTTGATGTAACATTACCTCGTTATTTCTATAAAATACAAGGTGAAGCAGCAGATTATACAGCAAATCTAACTGTATCTAGAATGAAGTTTGATGTAGGTCTTACTGGTGATGTCAGTTTTAAACTTAAGAGAAAAGGTTTTGAACCTCAGTATCAAGAGTGGACAGCTACTACTAATCAGAAAATATTTAGTTATAATATAGATGTAGATATTAGTGATGTATCCGTTAAAATACAAGAAGGAACTGATTCAACACAATTATCTAAAACAACTGCATTTACTATTGCTGATAATTCACCACCTTATACTGATGGTGTAAAAGGTAAGCTGACTCTTACAACAGCTCCTGGTAATGGTAAGAAAGTGAGATTATATAGTAACTATTGGTACCCAACAATCTCTACAAGCGATGCTAATTATTATACAGCTGATGATGTTCCTATGACAAACCAGAAAATATTTACAATACCTGTACACCAACGATCTGATAATTTCGAAGTAAGGGTATTCAGTGATTCACCTTTCCCTATATCATTAAATTCAATGATGTGGGAAGGTCAATATTCCCCACGTTATTACCAAAGGAGATAAAATATGAGTTGGTTTGATGGAGGTCAAGCAGATGAACAGAATAAAGCTACTAAACGTGCTTACGGTTTTGATGTAGCTACATGGAAACATAATTACGGTACTTATCAACAGAACCGTGATTTTCAAATCAGACAGAATAAAGCAAGTCGTACTTTTGCTGAACTTAGTACACAATGGAAAGAGAAGAGTGCTGATGATAGTTGGAAACATCGTAAAGCATTACAAGAATATGAGCATGGTTCTAATGTAAAGCAATATAACTTATCAATAGCTAATTATAAAAAACAGCTTGGATTTAATAATTTAGGTGCTTCTGCTGCTTACGAGTCGCAAATACGTAACTATGATGAAACACAAGCTGAACAAAGTTTCCAAAGACAACAACAAAGCTTAGATGCTTTAATAGCAGAAGGTGATGCTAGGTCTAGAGGTATAGCAGGAAGATCTGCAACTAAACTTGCTCAAGCAGCAACTGCTGAATATGGACGCAACATTGCAATATTAGATGAAAGTATGCAAAGTGCTACTTTACAACATAAAGCAAATATGCAGAAAATAGCAGTTGATAAATATGGAGCTGATTTAGCTGCAGAAGCTAAGAAACTTTTAGAACCTACTAGAAAGCCGAACATACCTGAACCAAGAGGTCTGCCACGTCAGAAAATATTAGATCCTCCATTACGAGTGAGAGGTCCAAGACCTGTACGAGGAGCTAGAGCTACTGGCCCAGGATTGCTAGCTAAGGTATCTACTGTAGCTAATATTGTACTACCATTTATGCCAGGGGGTTGATGAAAAAAGTAAATCAAGTAGCCTTCCAACGGTACGCCAAGGAAGGAGCTTTCGAAGCAAAACAGGTATCTTCTGCGAATATACAGGCAGAAGCAAAGAAAACAGCTGACTACATTAAGCAATTAAAGCTACAATATCAGCAAGAGATAGAGAATAATACTAATCAATTAAATCAATTAAGTACAAATTACCAGTTAAAACGTCAGGCAGATGCTGGTAATAAACAAGTAGAAGATTTTGGAAGAGAGATAGACGAGAAAGCAAGGAGGCGTCAATTTGAAGTTGACATGAAAAGCTTTCAGACTAGAGCAGATAATGCTAAGAAAAGTTACGATGCTATCTCTTCATTCTCTAAGCTTGCTTTAGCTAAAATAGGTGAAATAACAAATGAACAGCATGCAAAAAATTATGAAGCTGGTCTTATGGATGCACTTTATGAAGGTGTACCTGCTGAAGAATTAATAGCAAATCAGATTGGTGAAGCTAATATACATATAGCTAATGAAGAGATACAAGGGCAAGCAGATGTAAGTGCAGCTGCAGGCACACATCCATCTATAGTCCAAAGTATGAGAAAAGCAGGTAATCGTGCTTATCAATCTGGATTAGATAAAGGTAATATAATTAGATTAGGGAGAGAATACCACGACTGGGCTGTCTCTCAATTTTCTACTAATAACCAATTACAAGTAAGTGTAAAAGACGAGGAAAGTGGTGAGTATAGGACTATAACACCTATGGAAGCTGGATCTGCTGAAGAAAAATTTGCTGTATTAGATCAGTTACTTGTACCATATTTAATTGAAAATAATTTATATGGTAAGAAGAGGGCTTTCTTAAATCCTTTAATAAAACAAGTATACTCAGCTAATTCACTTATAGTTTCTGAAGCAAGGAAAGTTGATTTAAGAGTAGCTTCAAATGATTTAAAAAATAAAGCTATTGCTACATTCTATGCTAGAAAAGATCCTATTGGATTTGAAACATCTTTACGTATGCTAGCAAGGACTTTAGATGATAATGATAAAAACTTAGGTTTAGGTGGTGCTAGGCAAGAAATGTTTAAACTTCTGTATACAGGAAGAAATGAGGATGGAGGTCTACATTTTTCAGATTCAGAGATTAAAAAAATAGTATCTAGTGCTTTTGCTGATCAACCTGATAACCCACTATATAGTAGATATTTTGCTGAAATACAAGCAGCACAGATGGAAAGACAAAAGTTAGAAGGTGAGATTTTAGATAATGCAGCTGCTGATGAAAGAAGAGCTGAACAGCAATGGGGTAGAGATGCTATTAAACTTATAGAGGATGAACAGTTAGGTCAACTTGAAATAGGTAGACTTATAAGTGTAGCTGATCAGCGTTTTGGAGCCGAAGCTAAGATCACTAAAAAACTAAAATCATTATTAAAGTTCAATGTATCAGAAGAGAGTGATAAACAATGGATTCCTATACTTGATGAAAAAGCTAAGATGGGGGATTTAGATTTAACAGAAATAAAACGAGCTGGTTTAACAGATAGGACTCAAGCACTATATGAACAGAAATATAGAGAAAGTTTATTATTCTCAGCACCTGAAGCTAAACGTAAAGTCGGTTTTGAGGTTATAGAAAATAAACTCTTAGAAAGAGTTGATAGACTTCGTCTTGATGGTAAAAATAAAAATGCTTCTTTTACAAATGCTTTTGATTATGCTAAAAGTGAGTACAAGAAGGACTTTTATAATTATATGAGTTGGAATAAAGGTACCCCTGCAGGTACGCATGAGAACGCTCATAACTATGCAGTGAAACAATTTAACGAGGAGTTTAATAAAACAAAAGAAGTAAAAACAACGGATAAAAAAGCCGACGTAAAAACCCAAATAGTATCTGCTGGTATGTATGCAGCTACAGATACAAGGGGTGGTGTTGCAAATGCTCATTTTATCAACTTTACTGTAGATAAAATAGAGACAGAGGAGACTGTAATTGTAAGTAATATGAGCCGGTTAAGGAATGAAAAAGCTAATAGTAATATCCTTAGAAAAACAGAATTTATATCAAAAGACAGGATACTAAACGCTTTAGATACTCTTAGAGATCCGAATAGTACTGTCAATATAAATACATTATTACCAGAACTTTCACATTATGCTAGAGAGTGGAAAACCAATGGTAGACAGGTAACACCAATGGATGTATTCCAAACTCAAGTTGAATTTCATAGGGATAGTGATCCTAGCATTGAAAATATAAGTGATGAAGAATATAAGGAGGCAACTAAAATAACAGAATCAATTGACCCAAGGTATAAAGCATTAATTTCAGGGCCTTATGCAAATCCACTTACAGCGGTCACTGCTATAAAATATACATTAGATCCACAAGGCCATATAAGACGTGAGAATATAAGGCCTGGTGTATTAGAAGCTGCTGGGGTATTTCCAGGATCAGATGTTCAATATGAAACTTTAAATAAGGGGGATGAGTAATGGCTATTCTAGAAGAAGTGACACCTACTGGTTATGAATCAGATGATACTTTAAAAGATCAAGAGCCTAAACCTGAACCTAAACCTATTATAACCGAGAGAACCTAAACCTATTATAACCGAGACACCAGTTGAACCAGAGTCTGAACCAGAACCTAAACCTAAACCAGAACCTAAACCAAATAAAAATGAACTAAAGGCTCAGCCAGGTTCTAAAGGTATGCCTTCAGAAACGCCTGAACTGGAACCTATAGATCTCAAACAAGAGCTGATTGATGCAAGAGATTATATGATAGGTGCGAGAGAATCATTTGATCAATTCTCTGCTGGTACTTTAGATACAGCTGCAGGTGCTCTTAAATGGAATAAAAATACACGGCCTATAGGAGATTGGTGGTTAGAAAACAGTAAACAACCTAAAAATGATGTAGATGCTGCACTTAGAAAAGCAGGTGGTGTTATAATCCCAGTTGTTACAGCTGGGTCTGCTATACCAGGAATGATAGCTAAGTCTACAGCAGGTGTTACAATACCTGCAGTAACAAGAATAGCAGGTACTATTGCAGCTAATATGGGTATAGATACTTTAGTAACTGCGGCTTCTACATCAGCAGATGATGAGTCATTTGGTAGTTATCTTGAAAAGGCTTTCGGTTTTGATTTTGGTAATTGGGTAGAACACCCAGAAGATAGTCCACAATGGAGAAGAGCTAAAAATCTTCTGTGGAATATGGGTTTATCAGTCGGTGTTGATTTGTTAGGTTTAACTACAAGAATGCTTAGACTTAATAGACAAGTTAAACCTGATTTAATTATTCCTAGAACTGAACAAGCAGCTAATGTAGTTGAAGCAAGGAATGTAAAAAGACAAACGTTGGAAGATATTCTGGTTGGAGATGTAGATCCTGTTACAAAAGATATAGAGCTTAACCAGAAATTAGCAAACCAAGAGCTTATTGATGAAGGTGCGGAACGTTTGATAAAAGGAGTAGATAGCTATGATCCTTATGTCAATACTGATGTAACCAAACCATTACCTGTACAAAATGTAGGTGATGACGTTATAGATTCCGTAATAGATCAAGTTAAGATTCAAAAGAATATAAATACAACTAATGGTAGACCTAGACCTGTTATATCTACTAAAGGTATGAAGGACTTTTATAACGCAGCTGACGGCACCATACGTGGTGAACTATTAGATGAAGTTGCTGCTCAACTACCTAAGCAAATAGATGTTGTATCAAATGGTAAGAGACTGACTGGTAAAACATTGATGGAAGCTGTTGATACGTTAACAGAA
>VTLG01001517.1_pt1 | contig 11098 bp, 12 predicted proteins | sample 4694571 | NCBI WGS metagenome assembly VTLG01 (sample SAMN12604809, study PRJNA352737) | marine metagenome | biome: ENVO:00000447; feature: ENVO:00000209|ENVO:00000569|ENVO:01000036; material: ENVO:00002151; isolation source: viral sequences binned using virsorter ... | reverse complement strand
ATGAATTTAATTATGCCAAGTTCAGCAGTTATGGGTGATAGAATTATACTTCTTGATGCAACGAAAACTAGTAGTACAAATTCTTGGATAATAAATCCAAATGGATTAAGTATTCAATTCCCGGGAAATGGTACTAGTACTTGGACTATAAGTTCATCAAATCCTTATCCTAAATATGAATTGGTATATTTTGTATCTACTAGAAGTTCAGGTCTTACTGAATGGTTAGTTACAAACATTGGATAAATTAAAGGAATAAATGCCAGATTTAATCATAAAACCAGAAGATACAGTAGGAAACAAATTAATCCTACAGGATCAGGCAGGAGGAGCGGTTCTGACTACCGCAGATTCTGGATCAACTTTAACTAATACTAGTATTGATTCTAGCTGTACTCTTCCCAGCTCTGATTCGGGAAAAATTTTACAAGTTGTTCAAGTTGAAACAACGGCACAAGGATATCGCAGTTCAGCCAGTTGGGGAGGAGTATCACCTAATTTTAGTAAATCAATTACTATTACAGAAGGGAATAAAATTCTTATTTCGACTACTATGCATCTTAGTATAAAGGGAACGACAGAACTTAAAATAAGATTATATGATAACACCTTAAGTAGTTATATTGGAACAGAGGGTTTAGATGGGTTATTTGGTTGTCATGTTCATGATGATTCACAATGGAATAATGTAAGTTACACGTACTTATATACGCCAGCTTCAGGAACATTACATAATATAGAACCACATTTTATATCTAATGGTTCAAATAATGTAACAATGAATAATAGAGCATATGGAGATAATGCTTATGGTAGAGTATCATCGTGTATGGTTTTACAAGAGGTGGCGGCTTAAGCAAACGGATCTATATTTTCAAAATTAACTTCAGTAGGTGGATTGTTTATTTCTGTTATTAAATCTTCAATTTTTTCAGATAAATCGGGTCTTTCTTTTTTTAATCTGTTTAAAAAACTGATAGAACCTGTAATTAATTGTTCAGGACGGATAGTTAATCTTTTTCCTATCTTCCTTTTATTAGATACTTCAAGATGTTCAGGATTTACACAAGAAGGATTGAAACATGATTGAGTGACTACTTCATGACTAGCAACTTCTCCACGAAACATCATAAAAGAATATCTACTAGCCGGTATAGTTTTCCCCATTACAGAAAACATTCCGTGTCCTGTTCTATTTTTAGAGGCAAGCCAAATATGACATTTTGTATTTGTTTCAGAACGGTCAATTTTTTTAAGAAAACGTTCTTGTATATTTTTATGATTTATTAATTTATCGGTAGGCATTGTACCTTTCTGTATATTTATGATAACACTTAATATTTATGATTTTAGAGAACTGTAAAATAATAAATAGATCCGATATGGCTAATCAAACCATAATTAGGAACAATATTAAGGAGACAAAAGATGCCTTTTACAATTAGTCCGGGCGTTGTAACCAAAGAGATTGATTTAACTACTACTGTACCTGAAGTGTCAATGACCGAAGGAGCAATTGCGGGACCTTTTAGGTGGGGCCCAGCATATGAACGAACAGTAGTGTCAAACGAAATAGAATTATCAGGTATCTTTGGAAAACCCGATTCAGCAACATATAAAACGTTCTTTACTGCTGCAAGTTATCTAGCATATTCTGCTAATCTTAAAGTAGTACGTACACCTAATACAACTGATGCAAAAAATGCTACATTTGATGCATCAAATACAGTTTACATTGCAAACGATGAAGCTTATGAAAATACCTATGATCCGGATATGGGTGGATCACAAAATGATGATTATGGACCCTTTGTAGCAAAATATCCCGGAGACTTAGGAAATAGTTTAAGAGTTTCTATGTGTGGTTCTGCTAAAGCAAATACTAATGCAGATGGAACACTTAATGCAAATACAGATGTAGTATTATCTGGAACTGCAGCATGGACAGAAAATAGTGGAGCTCTTGCAGGAGCAGGAACTTCATTTTTGACAGAATTAAGTATAGGAGATGTTTTTTTACTTGGTGGTTATACATTAGTAGTTACAGGTATAGCTGGTGCAACTTCTGCTACTGCGTCTAGTGCACATGGGTCAGATATAGGTTCAGGCGCCATGGTACGTAAAATGAGATCAGGATTTTCAGAACCTGCATCTCAAATGATTGGTACTGTAGCTGTTACAGCTAATGGTTCCGTTTTAACAGGAACATCAACTGCATTTTCAACCCAGCTAACTGCGGGAGATTTAGTAACCGTTACAGGAAACGGTGAAGAAAAGAAAATTAAAACTATTGCAAATAATACTTATGCAACTGTTGATACTCCATTTGTTGCTACTGCAACAGGAAGCTCTTTTTCACGTACATGGGAATATGCAGCATCATTTGATGATCATCCACTTACAACTACACATGTAGCAAAGAATCTTGGTGCACAAGATGAATTACATGTAATAATTATTGATGAAGATGGAGAAGTTTCTGGTGCAAACAATACCGTGTTAGAAACATATGCCGGAGTTTCGGTCGCAATAGGCGCAAAAACAGAAGACGGCCAAAGTAATTATTATAAAGATAAAATTAATAGAAGGTCTTCTTATGTTCGTTGGATGGATCACGATTCATCTGGAGATGCAGATGCCAGTCTTGGTACTACAGCATGGGGAGGAGCCTCTACTGGAACATTCAATGCAAAAGGTGCTATTGTTACAGCAAGTATGACTGGAGGAAGTGACGGATCTGCTTCAACTGATGGGAATATTCAAATTGGATTAGATGAATTTAAAAATACAGAAGAGGTAGATGTTACACTCTTAATGACAGGTGATGCATCGGCAGCTACACAAATTTATGCAATTAATAACATTGCTGAATATCGTAAAGATTGTTTAGCATTTATTTCACCACTTCAAACACAAGTTGTTAATAATGCCGGACAGGAACTCACAGATGTAAAAGGACACCGCGATGTAATGCCGAGTTCTTCTTACGCAGTTATGGATTCTGGATGGAAATACATGTACGATAAGTACAATGATGTTTATCGATATGTACCATTAAATGGTGATATTGCGGGATGTTGCGCATTTACTGATGACACGCGTGATCCATTTTGGTCACCTGCTGGAGCAGTAAGAGGTAATATTAGAAATGCTATTAAATTGCCTTTTAATCCAAATAAAACACAAAGAGATGGTCTTTATAAGAAGGGTATTAATCCTGTAGTTGGAATGCCGGGTCAAGGTATCTTACTATTTGGTGATAAAACTTTATTAGCAAAACCAAGTGCATTTGATAGAATCAATGTAAGACGATTGTTTATTCTTTTAGAAAAATCTATTGCTAATATGGCTAAATCTTTCTTATTTGAATTTAACGATTCTTTCTCTCGTTCAAGATTCGTATCTACTGTAGAACCTTTCTTGAGAAATATTAGAGGAAGACAAGGTATTCAGGATTTCGCTGTTGTTTGTGACGAATCTAACAATTCAGGAGACGTTATAGATCGCAATGAGTTCCGTGGAGATATCTACGTAAAACCATCACGTTCAATTAACTTTATTCAATTACAATTCGTAGCAGTACGTTCTGGAGTTGAGTTTAGTGAAATTACTGGATAATAGTGATATAAATAGTAATAACAAAGATGAGAGAAGACGATAACTTGCGAAGGCAGTACTTGTAAAAAAGACTCTCTCATCTTTTTTTAATCGTTATCGGTAAAAGGAGAAAATATGGCAGTTACAGCAGATTTTAATGTAAGTACTTGGATCGCTAAAATGAAACAAGGTGGAGCATTAGCTTCACTATTTAGCGCTGTTCTAGAAGGAGTGCCTTCACAAGTTTCAACTAAGCAATGGGCTGATGATTTGATGTTTTATTGTAAAGCAGCGTCGTTTCCTGCTTCAACAATAGAAGCTTCAACAATTTCTTATATGGGAAGAGAAATAAATATTCCCGGAAATAGAGCAGCCGCACAATGGACTACAACAATTTATAATGATGAAGATTTTGGAATAAGAAATATGTTAGAAGAGTGGATGGAATATTTAAATGGTCATTCAAATAATAAGAGAAATTCAGAAATGATTGGCATTGACAAATATACAGCAACTCTACAAGTACATCAATTTCCTAAATCTGGAGACTCAAGTACAAAATCTTATAAATTTCATAATGCATGGCCTTCCGAAATTGGTGAAATTACCACAGATTGGGATACCAATGATCTACAAGAGTATGAGGTTTCTTGGGAATTTTCGCATTGGGGGTCAGCTGACTCCGGTGCAGGTGAATGAAGTTAATAGATAATAGGATAATATATGGCTATTGAATTATTCGGCTTTTCTATAGGAAGGGTTGATAAGGACGAAAAAAGAAAAAAGTCTTTTGCTCTTCCTGAGCCAGAAGATGGCGCTCTTGAAGCTGGACCCACGGGATCTGCATACGGTACACATGTAGATTTCGAGGGTATAGCAAAAAATGAAAAGGATATGATAGAGAAATATCGCGATATGGCGAATTTCCCTGAATGTGATCAAGCAATAGATGATGTTATTAATGAAACTATTGTTACTAATAGAGAAGAATCACCTATTAGTATATCCCTTGAAAAATCTAATCTTTCCGATCAAATTAAATCTAGTATACAAAATGAATTTCAAGAAATAGTACGTTTATTAGACTTTAGGAAAGTTGGATATGAATTAGTTAAAAAATGGTATGTTGATGGTAGAATGTATTTTCATCTTATCATTGATGATAAAAACCCCAAACGTGGTATATTAGAACTACGCCCAATAGATCCCCTAAAAATAAAGAAGGTTAGACAACCAAAAATTGTTCAAACACCTCAAGGTGCAGCACTTGATACTTCTGGATTTGTAGAATACTATTTGTTTAATGAATTTGGAATTACAAGTCAACAAGGAGGACAAACATTACAGATATCTCCAGATTCAGTTTCTTATGTTCATTCTGGTATTTTAGATGTAGATAGAAAAGTTGTACTCGGCCACCTGCACAAAGCAATTAAACCACTCAATCAGTTACGAATGATTGAAGATGCAGTAGTTATCTATCGTATTTCACGTGCTCCTGAACGTAGAATTTTCTACATTGATGTTGGTAATTTACCCAAAATCAAGGCGGAACAGTATCTACGTGACATTATGAACAAATATAAAAACAAACTTGTATATGATTCTCAAACCGGCGATATTAAAGATGATCGTAAACACATGAGTATGTTAGAAGATTACTGGCTTCCACGTAGAGAAGGTGGTAGAGGTACAGAAATTTCAACTTTGCCGGGAGGGGAGAATCTTGGTGAGTTGGCTGATGTTGAATACTTCAAGACAAAACTATACAAAGCACTTAATGTTCCCCCTTCTAGATTAGAACAGGATACAGGTTTTATTCTTGGTAGAGCAGAAGAGATTTCTAGAGATGAAGTAAAATTTACACGTTTTATCGAGAGATTACGAGCAAGATTTCAAATGTTATTTGATGATCTTCTTGAAAAACAGTTACTTCTGAAGGGTGTAATTGCTGCCACAGATTGGTCAGTTATAAGTAATGAGATAGTGTACGAATGGCAATCAGATTCACATTTTAAAGAATTGAAAGATTCTCAAATGATGAAAGAGAGATTAGGGATATTAGTACAAGATATGGGTTATAGGGATGAAGTTGTTGGTAAATTCTTTTCTAAAGAATACATCAATAAACAAATTCTTAAATTGACTCAAGAAGAAATAGATGAGATCAAAGAACAAATGGAAAAAGAAAAGATGGAGGGTCAACCACCTGAAGGAGAAGGAGGTGGTAATCCATGGGAAGAACACAATCCGGCTGATACAAAGCCTGATTTGAAGGTTATTAGTGGTTAAAGTTTATAAATAGTATAAATATAATTAGATATTTAATAATAGGAGAATTTTATGTCCGAGATGTCTGCAAGTGAAAATATAGTATCGTTATCCGTTAATGGAGATGCAGCTGAAGTAAAATCGGCAATTCAAACTGCTCTACAACAAAAAGTAATGGTGACATTAGAAAATAAGAAAAAAGAAGTTGCTAGTGCATTTATACATCCAAAAGCAACAGAAGAACCAGCTCAAGAACCAGAAGCATCTACGGAGGAAGTAGAAAATGGCTGATGCAGTAACAAGTCAAAAATTATTAGACACAGAAACAAGAACAGTATATAAATTTACAAATGTTTCTGATGGTTCTGGAGAATCAAAAGTTAAGAAAATAGACCTTTCTCAACTTAATTGGGCTATACATACCTTATCCCTTGATGATGATGCAACAACAAATTTTAAAATTGGTGAAGTTTTAACAACCGCCGCAACTGAACATTATCTTGTTACAGGTTATTCTGGAATACCGGCCAATACAGTAGATGTTATAGGATGGGACAATACAAATAAAGTAGCAACACCAATATTAACTACCGCATCTTCAGGTGATGCTATTGTTGGTGGAGTATCAGGAGCTCACGGAGCCGGATATGATAGTCTAGCTGAAAAAGATTATTCTGTTATTGTTAATAAAATGCAATGGATATGTAATGGTATGACAGTAAAAGTAGAATGGGATGGTTCTTCTACTGAAACATTAATAGCCGGATTAAGTGGAAATGGTGTTTATAACGGAAATAATTTAGAATTTCCTGCTATTCCTATAAATGCAACAGGCGATACAGCTGGAGTTTTGGGAGATATTCAATTTACTACAGTAGGACACACTTCAGGAGATACTTATACTATTTGGATCGAATTATCTAAATTACCTGCAGGATATAACACACCATATTACGAAGATAATTCTCGATTAGGCTATCCTGTTGATTTTAAATTAGGAAATAGACCATAAGATAGGAAAAATATGAACGATGATATAGGAATATCTATACGTGTAAATATGGACCCACGTGACAAAAGAAATAGGATATTGGCATCGACAGATATGTATGTTCTGGCAGATCATCCAACTTCTAAAAAAGCAGCATGGAAGACATATAGAAAAGCATTAAGAGATATGGATTTCACTGCGGATCCCTTAGTATGGCCAACAGCCCCGGAGGAAGACGAATGAAACTAATTTGCGAAGAATTAGATGATGTAGAATTTATATGTGAAGCTACCAAAACTGGAAAGAATTACTTTATCGAGGGTGTGTTTATGCAGGCTAACGTGAAAAATCGCAATGGCCGGTTATACCCAAAAGCAATTTTACAAAAAGAAGTACAACGGTATGATCAAAATTATATAAAACAATCAAGAGCTTTTGGTGAATTAGGACATCCAGAGGGACCAACAGTTAATTTAGAACGTGTTTCTCATTTGATTCAATCAATAGAAGAATCTGGTGATAATTTTGTTGGTAGAGCAAAGATTATGGATACACCTTATGGTAAAATAGTAAAGAATTTAATTGATGAGGGCGCTCGATTGGGTGTTTCATCTAGAGGAATGGGCTCTTTAAAGCCCGTTGGACGTAATATTAGTCAAGTACAAGATGATTTTTATCTTGCTACTGCAGCTGATATTGTGGCGGATCCTTCTGCTCCTGCGGCATTTGTCAATGGAATTATGGAAGGAAAAGAATGGATTTGGGATAATGGTATTCTCGATGAACGAGAAGTTGCCCGAATTGAAAAACAAATTAAACTTTCTCGAAAGAATCATGAAAAAACTCAGATAGATGCTTTCGAATCGTTTATGTCAAAGTTATAATTTTACTAAATAATAGAGTAAAATATACTAATTTTAATTAGATACAGGAGACCTTAATGTCTGAAGAAATTTTAGAACAAGAGTCTGAAGAGATTACAGAAGAAGAACTTTCCGAAAAGTCAAAAGCGAAAGTTGAACAAGATTCTTCAGACGAACCGGAAGATGATGAAGAGGAAGTAGCCGAGAAAGCTACGGCCAAAAAAGAAGGTGAAAATCCTTTTGCTAAAGATGGCGATGATGAAGACGAAGAAGAAGTCGAAGAGTCACAAGATGTTGCCCGTGGCGACAAAGACGGTGACGGACAGGATGATTCATCAAAAGATATAGATCCTTCAAAAGCTAAACTTAAAAAGGAATCAGCCATACCAAAAACTAAAAATGGTATGTTGAAATCCGTGTATGAAGTGGCCAATAAATTGAAAAAAGATGAATTAGCCGCAAAATACGAATCAATTCTGAAAGCATTCTCTATCGTTGAAGAAGAAGAAGGCGAAGAGGATGATGAAGAAGAAAAAGTTGAGTCTAAGCGCACTAAAGTTGCAGTTAAAGCTGAAGACCTTAAAATCGATGTCAAAGATGATGTTGAAGCACTTGTAAGTGGGGATGACAGCTTATCAGAAGAATTCAAGAAGAAAGCTTCTACTATTTTCGAAGCTGCAGTAAATGCAAAAGTACTTGAAGAAGTTAATGCTAAATTGGTTGAATTAGAAGCTCAACATGATACAGAGCAAGAAGCTCATAGCGAAAATTTTCAAAAAGAATTAACTGAAAAGGTTGATGGTTATCTCACTTATGTCGTAGAAGAGTGGATGAAAGAAAATGAACTTGCAATCGAAAGAGGTATTCGTGCCGAATTGGTTGAAGATTTCATGTCTGGACTCAGAACACTATTCTCAGAACATTACATTGACATTCCTGAAGAGAAAGTTGACATGGTTGACGACTTATTCACAAAAGTTGACGACTTAGAGAATTCTCTAGATGAAGAGATTAATCGTGGCGTAGAACTTCAAAAAGAATTGGCTAAATTCAAAAAAGATGAAGCTTTACGTGGTGCCACAAAAGATTTGGCAGACACCGAAACTGAAAAAATAGCAAAATTGGCAGAAGGCATCGAATATGAAAACGATGAACAGTATGCTGAAAAATTAAACGTTCTGAAAGAAAGTTATTTTCCTAAGGGCGAAGCCGTAACATCAGAAATTACTGAAACTGATGGAAACATTGAAGTTTCTGAAGATCAAAAGGAACTCTCTGAAGACATGAAACATTATACATCAGCGATAAGTCGCTACAATACTTAATTTATAACCCTATAGGAGATAAAAATGTACTTATCTGAAGACCTACAAAAAAAGTGGGGTCCGGTACTTGAACATGAAGACCTTCCTAAGATTAAAGACCAGTATAGAAAAGCTGTTACCGCAGTTCTCTTGGAAAACCAAGAGAAGGCAATGCGTGAACAGGCTGGACAAGGTACTGGAATGCTATCTGAGGGAGCTCATGCTAACCAAACCGGTCAAGACATCGAGTATGTCGATCCTGTATTGATCTCTTTAGTTCGCCGAGCAATGCCTAATCTCATTGCTTATGATGTTTGTGGTGTACAACCCATGAACGGGCCAACTGGATTGATCTTTGCAATGAAGTCCCACTATACTACACAAGATGGTGACGAAGCTTTACACGATGAAGCTGACACCTCCTTTACTGGAGCAGGATCCCATGGTGCACAAACTGGTGCCATGCAAGGAGCCGCCGGTACTGGTATGACTACAGCCGCAGCTGAGGACGTTACGTTCCCAGAGATGGCGTTTGCAATCGACAAAGTAACTGTAACAGCTAAGTCCCGTGCTCTAAAAGCAGAGTACACAATGGAATTGGCTCAGGATCTTAAAGCTGTTCACGGCTTGGATGCTGAATCAGAATTGTCGAACATTCTGTCAAGTGAAATCTTGGCTGAAATTAACCGCGAAGTTTTGAGAACTATTTACACAAATGCGAAGCCTGGAGCTCAACACAATGTTGCTACAGCCGGAACGTTTGATCTTGACACCGACTCCAATGGTCGTTGGTCTGTTGAGAAGTTCAAAGGCTTGATGTTCCAGATTGAACGTGAAGCAAACGCAATTGCTAAAGATACTCGCCGAGGAAAAGGTAATATTCTTATTACTTCTTCTGATGTAGCATCCGCATTAGCAATGGCCGGACAATTATCTGGTGTTCCATCAGGTAACGATATTCACCCAGACGATACAGGTTCAACTATGGTTGGAACTCTTAACGGACGTTTCAAAGTTTATGTTGATCCTTATGCACCTACTTCTGCAACTAACTTCTTTACTGTTGGTTACAAAGGTTCATCTGCATATGACGCAGGACTGTTCTATTGTCCTTACGTTCCATTGCAAATGGTTCGTGCCGTTGGTGAGAATTCATTCCAGCCAAAAATTGGATTCAAGACTCGTTACGGTCTCGTATCTAATCCTTTTGCGAATGATACTAACGCTGCTAGAAATGGTGTTGGTGACGGTTCACTTACAGCTGATCTCAACCGCTACTACCGTGTAGTAACTGTTGCAAACTTGATGTAAGAATCGCCTCAGGCAAAAAGTAAGAGAGGGTGGGCTTTTGTCCACCCTTTTTTTATGCTTACTAAATAGTAGTAGAGGTACAAATGGCTTTAAATGATCAAGTTAAAAATGTAAATCCAATAACAGAAGTTCAATTCAAATTTGAAATTGTAGATAATCCTGCAATTACTTTTTTTGTTCAACAAGTTAATTTGCCCGGTATAACAATGGAGCCGTTACCACTAGGTAGACCCCAAAGAAGTGGTGTTACTTTAGCTGGAGGCGGTGTTGAATATGAATTATTGGAAGTAACATTTATTGTTGACGAATATTTAAAAAATTGGCAAGAAATTTTTAATTGGATGACAGGAGAGCATCCTAAATATACTACAGCAGTATTAACTATTTTGAGTAGTTCAATGAATCCCACATTAGAAGTACATTTTGAACATGTTTATCCTACCGCTCTAACAGAAATAGCATTTGATAGTTCTACTACAGAAACAACAAGTTTAACATCACAGGTAACCCTTAATTATAGTAAATATACGATTAAAAATCTTTTGAATAATTAATTATGAAATTTGAAGACATACAGAAATCTTGGACCCAAGATTGCCCCATTGATGAAACTGAGCTTTCTCAAGAATCAGTAAAAATTCCACAACTACATAACAAATATCTAATTATCTTTCACGATGAAAGATTAAGACTCCGTACTATGAAATTTGATGATAGTAAACTCTTAAAAGTTAAAAGGGAATATTTTTCAGGAAGAATGG
>VTLG01015476.1_pt1 | contig 11099 bp, 12 predicted proteins | sample 4694571 | NCBI WGS metagenome assembly VTLG01 (sample SAMN12604809, study PRJNA352737) | marine metagenome | biome: ENVO:00000447; feature: ENVO:00000209|ENVO:00000569|ENVO:01000036; material: ENVO:00002151; isolation source: viral sequences binned using virsorter ... | reverse complement strand
CAGATAGAAACATCTTATCTAAGCAAGATGTTATGTCTGTTGATTACCACAGTGCTTATCACGTTATGGGAACTAAGTGGACATCTGCCACTGACAACCCAACTAACGCACAGTTAGCTAACGATAATAACTGGGGAATCACATACGATGCTGACTTAATTCCTATAGTCGAGCTTATCGTCAACTCACCTCTTGATACAGGTACTAATCCTTAGTACTATTTAATTGGTGGTCAATAAACCTCATCAAATATTGGTGGGGTTTTTTCTTTACGCTACAATAAAACTAAATTACTTTATCAATCGTGGCAGCCACCATAAATGCAACTATTAAAGGAGAAAATGCTAATAGCTATGTCACATTGACAGAAGCCAATAGTTATTTTGAAACAGTTCCAGATTCAACAACTTGGGATAATAAAACTGACGATCAAAAGAATAGATCATTAATAGCAGCTACCAGATGGATTGATAGTTTTGTTTATTATGGTGATAGATGTGATGACGGACAGGCACTAAAGTTTCCAAGAAATAATTATCAGGTAGATGGTGTTGAATTAGCTTGTTCTAAAATTCCTAATAATATTAAATATGCACAGTATGAATTAGCTAGAGCTTTGGCAAATGATACTGATGCTATTACAGGAACAAATGGTAAAGAGGGAAATATCGAAGAAGCAAAATTAGGAGACTTAGAAGTAAAATTTAATATTGCTAGTCAAGGCACTGGTTCTATTAATAATATTTTAGATGTTTACCCATGGTTACAAAGTTACCTTGGAGCTTATATGCTAGGTGGAGCAGGATCTTTTCAAATGAGAGTAGTCAGAGGATAATATGTCATTTATAGACAATACTTTTAAGAGCTTACCAGAACAACTGTTAGGAACTTTTGGTATTGATGTGACTTATATTAAAACTGCTACATCTCAGACTTATAACACTACAACAGGAGAAGTAAGCGGATCTGATACTAATGTCTCATTGAAAGCATTGATAAGTAGTGTTTCTGGATCGGTTTACGAAGGAACGAGCCAAACAACGGATTTGAAGGTTATTTTTGGCAATAAAGAATTAGGAACATATTATCCAAAAGTTAAGGATAGTATCCAATATGCAGAAGATGGAGTAAACAAGGTAGGAAGAATTATTAGTATTAATACATCTAGAGGAGACAATCCTATTTTGCATACAGTTATAGTGAGGCCACAATAAATGGCAAAACCTAATAATGAGATTCCAGAGTTAAGTAAAGATATAAAACGGGTTCATATTAATGCTGTCAATAAGTTATTACCTTTAATTGGAGAAGAAGTGGTTAGTAGATTACAACAAGCAGGGCCATCTTGGACAGGTAGATATTCAAATTCATGGCAAATAGAAGTTGCAGGAGTAAAAAGCACAGGTACTCGTAATCCTGGAGAACCTAAACCTGTTAAATCTCCTAAAATAAAATTAGCAGATGCAAGATCAAATAGAGTTTCTAAAAATGAAATTAAATTAGAAATTAGAAATTTGGCAAGAAGTAGAGGGTATGCTCAAGATGAAAAAGAAGGAAGATTTAGAAGAGGTAAAGCAGGAACTAAAAAGATTGGAGTCGAGCCAAGAACAAAGTTAGGAAAAAGACCTGGCAAATTTACTGAGACAACGACAGGAAGAGTTATAGGATTTAGAGGAGATATTGGTGGTGGAAAACCTGGAGTAATTTCTAGTAGAACAGCACCCTTAGATTGGTTTGATACTTTTAAAGACGGAGGAGAACTAAAAAGAATTATTAAAATAGAAGTAGATAAAAACAATAAAAGAAACAAAGGTAAAAAACTAAAATGAACTATCAAGGAATTAGAGCAAAATTTGAAACACCAATCAAAACAGCTTACGCAGCATTATCTCCTGCTGTTCCAGTATTTTTTGATAACTTCGGTGATGTAACATCGGATGCTGATAGCGAATTTGTTTATGTAAATATTCAATTTGGATTAACAACTGAAGTTGGCTTAACTTCTTCATTGGATAATGTAAGGGGAATTATTACTGTTAGAGCTTTTGCAGAAAAGGATAAAGGGCCAGCTAGAAGTCAAACATTAATTAATACAGCCTTCACAGCTATTGAAACAATAAATAATACTGGACAACCTACAAGTGGTATTCATGTAAGAACTGGAGAGGTAACTGGGCCTAGTTTTGAAGATGATAGACCTTTCTTTGTATCAACAATCGAAACAAATTTTCAAGCTACAGTAATTTCTTGAATCTTTACTGTAATTCACGCTATCCTATAGACATATCGGGTAGTACCCGTATGTTCAAACCTTAGAATTATTAATCATGGCTACAGTTCTATCGGGTACTTCGGGAGCGTTATATTATTCTCCTGCTGGTACAAGCTCAACACAAATTGCTGCTGCTTCTTTTCCTCAAGGATCAGGAGACACCACAGAAATTAATGTTGGTACACAGTTGGGTTTTAGAGTTAATGACACAGTAACACTTGCATATCCATCAGGAGCAACAGTAACTAACTGTATTGCAGCAGGAGATCATTTTGTAAAAACTTATGATGCTTCTACTGGAGAGATGACTTTATCTGCAACAGCAGGGGGAGCAGCTTTAACAGCTTCAGCAGCACCAACATTTCTTTCTGGAACGCTTGCAAGCATTACATTTACAACACCATTAGTTGTTGGATCTGTAAGAGAATGGAGTTTTGAGATAACTAGAGCAGAGATTGACGTAACAAGTATTGGTCAAACTGTTACTCAAACTGCACCATTTAGAACTTTCATCTCAGGTTTTGCTGATGGTAGTGGCTCTGCCAGTGTTTACTCAACAGATGATGACACACTTCTTTCCAGTAGAATGGTTGAAGATGTTATCCAACGTCAGCAAGCTGGTGCAAAAGTAAGATTGTACATTGATCGTCAGATGAGTGGTGCTAACGTAGATCAAAACGCAAGTAGATCAATTTTGGCAGACATTATTCTTACATCTGCGAGTTTCAACGTAAACCCAGATGACGGACAACTTGTAGAGATAGCCTTCAGACCTAGTGCTGCTCCTACATTCGATCTATCTAAGACAGCTTAAATTAGCATAAGTTAACGAACCTCAGTTTATCTGGGGTTTTTTCATGTTTTGCATTAGAATATCAATATATTGATTTTATTTTATGGCAAGCAATCTATCAGCATTGGATCGTTTAAGAAAAGCTGCAAATCTTGAACCTGTTAAAAAAGAAGTTGAATTATCTGATGGTTCTATTTTCGAGATGTATGTAACACCATTAACAATGGCAGAAAGAGAAAGAGCACAAAGGCTCTCTAAAGATGATAATAATAATTTTGCTTTGCAGTTATTACTTACAAAAGCAATAGATGAAACTGGTAGAAAACTTTTTAATGCAGGAGAAATTGATGTATTAAAAAACGAAGTAAAAGATAGTGATTTACAGAAGTTAATGCTTGCTGTTATTCAAGAAGAAGAGGAAATAATCGACCCAAAAGACTAACTGCTGAATTGAAGAGAGATAATTTTATGATGCTTCAATTTAGTGTGGCTAAAGAATTAGGTAAAAGTTTAAGAGAAGTAAGAGATATGACCTTAAGTGAACTTATTGGTTGGAGTTCTTATTTTGAGGTAATTAATGAAGAACAAGAAAAAGAATTTGAAAAAGCAAAACGTAGGAGATAAGCTAGAATAAAGTAACCTTTTATTGTTTAGTCGTGGCAACTAGAGCAGATATAGAGATTAATGTAAAAGGTCTTAAAAAAGTACAGGAATTATCAAAACAATTAGATAAAGTTAGTGGCAAAGTAGATAGTTTAAATAAAAGAGGTGGAAGTAAAACCGAAAAACAAGCAGCAAGTTTTGAAGAAAAAAAAGCAGCTTCAATGGTTCGAGTTAGAAATATTGGAGATCAAATACAAAAAGCAAAAGAAGCAGGACTAAAAACAGATAAAGCAAGCCGAGCATTAAACAGAGCAGCTTTAGCAAATGATAAAGGCAAATTAAAACTTGCCAAAGCTCATACAGATTCCGCTTTAAGAGAATTAAAAGCAGAACAAGCTACTACTAAAGAGATGGCTAACCAAGTTAGATTTAGTAAACTTTTAAGGGCAACTAGATCAAGAGGAGGAGGAGGATTTACTAGACCAGACAAGTTTAATGATAGAAGTAATGCAGCAGCAGCAAGAAGCGGACTTATTTCTGGTGCGTTCCCATTGTTATTTGGACAAGGACTTGCTGGAGGTGCAACTGGTTTTGCTGGAGGTTTTATAGGGACTAAAATGGGTGGTCAGATGGGTGGCTTTGCAGGAGGTCTTGTTGCTACTGCTGCTCTTCAACAAATAACAACCACTATAACTGCCGTAGGAGAGCTTGGACAGGCATTAAATCCTCTAACAGCAGACGCTAATAGACTTGTAACAGCATTAGGTTTAGCAGGAACAGCCGAAGCAGAAAGGATCAAATTAATTGAACAAGTTGAAGGTAGACAAGCTGCATTGGCAGCAGCCACAGAAAATATGGCTTTAGTTATAGGAGATGATGGTGTTGATGCTCTTAAAGAATTTGGTTCTAAATTTAACGATATACAAGGAAATATGTCTCAATTCTCTTTAAAATTACAATCTAAGTTTGCAAAAATGTTTAATGCAATAATCGATAGATTTCCTCGTATTTTTGGAAAGAGTAGAACTCCAAAGGAAGAGGCTGCTTTTACAGAAAAATTAGAAAAAGATACCACTGTAATAGCTTTAGGTACTGAAATAGAAAGAATATCTAAAGAATTAGAAAGATTAAAAAATGAAAGAGCTATTGCTAATGATCCTGGAATTGGGATTCCAAAAGCACCAGGTTTTCTCAGAGGAGGTTCTACTTTATTTCCTAGTCAAATGCCTGATTTGAATCAGGAAGTAGATACAGCAGTAAAGAATAAAGAATTAGATAAATCAATTAGAATAGCAGAACAACAATTGAATAGTGCAAAGAAAAGTTTAGATATAAGGAAAAGAGATATAGATACTATAATTAAAGGCAATACTGCTCAAAAAGAAGCTAAAGATATAACTGATTTGATTTTAAGGTCAACTAGAAAAAATGTTACATTACTTGAAGCTAAAAGAGATGGAAACCTTCAAGAAGTAGAAACACAACAAAAAGTTGCTGATATAGTTCAAAGAATAGTTGATTTGGGAATTAGTAAAGATTTAATTGATGAAGAAGAAATAAAAAAACTTGTTGAAAAAGAACAAAAATTAGAGGCTTTATTATCTAAAACAAAAGATTTAGGTTCAAATTTTGAAAGGATTGGTAAATCTATTGCTTCTGGTGTTAGTGATAATTTAACTGCTGCGATAATGCAGACAAAAACATTAGGAGAAGCTGCAAAATCAATATTAAATGATTTAAGTTCTTCTCTTATAAAACTTGGTGTTAATACATTACTTTCTAAAATTCCTGGTTTTGGTGGTTTAACAACACTTTTACCTTTTGCTAATGGTGGTAGACCTCCAGTTGGTAAGCCTTCACTTGTAGGAGAGAAAGGGCCAGAATTATTCGTTCCAAAAAGATCAGGTACAATAATTCCTAACGATAAATTAGCTGGAGGAGGTAGTACAAATATTAGTGTAAACGTAGATGCTTCTGGATCGTCTGTTCAAAGTAATGAACAGGAAGGAAAAGAGCTTGGCAGAGTTATTTCAGCAGCGATACAATCGGAATTAATTAAACAAAGAAGACCTGGAGGTTTATTAAGATAATGGCTACTTTTCCTAGTTATAACCCTGTTTTTTCTGCAAATAAAACTGATATTACTAATACTAGAGCAGTTCAGTTTGGTGATGGCTATCAGCAAAGGTTTACTTTTGGTTTGAATCAAAATGCAAAACAATGGAGTTTAGTTTTTAATGAAGATAATACAGACGCAGCCATAATAGAAAGTTTTTTAGAAGCAAGAAAAGTTGATGGTGCGTCTTTCGATTGGTCTCCTCCTGATGAAACAGTAAGTTATAAATGGGTATGTCCTTCTTTTAATAAAGAAATATTTGACTTCAATAGAAATAGAATAAATGTAACTTTCATACAAGTATTTGAACCATAATGGCAAAACCTGTATCTGAAACTCAATCAATAAATCCCGGTTCAGTTATTGAGATGTTTGAACTGACAACAGATGCAGCATTACATGGATCAGCTACTACATATAGATTTCACGATGGTAGTAATCCAATAGCTTATGGCACTAATAATGCCAAAGGAAATATCGTCTGGAACGGCAACACTTATATTGCTGTACCTTTAGAAGCTGATGGATTTAAATATGCAAATGGTCAATTACCCAGACCTACATTAACGATAAGTAATGTCACTAATTTAATTACAGCTATTTTATTAAATGTAAATGTTGTAACCCCTGGAAATGATTTAACTGGTGCTGTAGTAACAAGAGTTAGAACATTAGCAAGATTTTTAGATGCTGTTAATTTTACAGGAGGAACGAATCCTTACGGAACTCCTGATCCAACAGCAGAATACGCAAAAGAAATATACAAAATTGATAGAAAATCAGCAGAAAACAGAGCCGTTGTTCAATTTGAATTAGCTGCTGCTTTTGATCTAGCAAACATACGAATACCTTTGAGAGTATGCACTAAAGAATTATTTCCTTCTATTGGTACGTTTATGCCATGAATGAGTGGAAAGAAGCTGCTCTTAGTCATGCAAAGGTTGAAGATCCTAAAGAATCTTGTGGTTTATTGTTAAATATCAAAGGAAAAGAAAGATATTATCCTTGTCGTAATTTATCTATGACTAATTATCAATGTTTTATTCTTGATCCAGAAGATTATGTAAAGGCAGATAATACAGGAAAGATAACAGCTATTGTTCATAGTCATCCAATTACACCTCCAACTCCTAGTCAGGCAGATTTAGTTAGTTGCGAGAGATCGAATTTACCTTGGTATATTGTTAATCCAAAAACAGAACAATGGGGATATTGCGAACCAAAAGGATATAAAGCTCCGATTATTGGTAGAGAATGGGTTTGGGGTATAACTGATTGCTGGTCATTAGTAAGAGATTGGTACAAAGAAGAGAAAAATATTGAACTCAGGGATTGGCAAAGACCTACAACACCCGAAGAATTTATTAAAAATCCTATGTTTGAAAGATGTGCTGAAGCTACTGGTTTTAGGGAATTAGAAATAAATGAAAAACTTGAAAATGGTGATTTATTATTTATGTCAATAATGGATGCTGGTTTAAATCATGTAGCTATTTTCATAGATGGAGATGTCTTACATCATTTATCTAGTAGACTTAGTTGTAAAGAACCATACTCACCTTGGTTACTAAAATGTACAGGCAAGAGGTTGCGTTATGTTGCGTAAATTAAAACTATATGGAGAGTTGGCTACATTTGTAGGTCATAAAGAATTTGAAATACAGGTACATAATTTACCTCAAGCTATTAGTTTTTTAGTAAATAATTTTCCACAAGTTGAAAAGTATATGAATCCAAATCATTATTTAGTGAAAGTGGGTAATTATGAAATAACTGAAAATGAAATCCACGATCCAATAGGGCAACAAGATATTCATATAATCCCTGTAATTAGTGGTGCTGGTGGAGATACTTTTAATACTATTTTGTTAGGAGCAGCATTAATAGGTGCATCATTCTTTTTCCCAGGTGCAGGGTTATTTGGAACAGTTAGCACTAGTGGACAAATTGCTGCTGGAACAACATTAACAGGATTTACTGCTGGAGGAACAGTCGGAACTCTTATTGGTACAGGTATTAGTGCGATTGGTGCTGGTCTAGTGCTTCAAGGTGTCGGTAATATGCTTTACCCAACTCAAGACCCTTCATTTGAGGATAATCCACAAATATCATTTAATTTTTCTGGAACGCAAAACACAGCAAGGGCTGGTACTCCTGTTCCTATTGTTTATGGTGAAATATTTACAGGTTCAGTTGTTATAAGTGGTGATGTAGATACAGAAGCGGTACAAGCATGATTGAAGATAATAAACATATAGCTGGATCTGGTGGTGGTGGCGGTAAAGGTGGAGGTCAAGATCCACCAACCATTACACCTGATAATTTACATAGTAAACAGTTTGCGACTTTACTTGATCTTATTTCTGAAGGTGAGATAGAAGGTTTTTCAAGTCCTTCAAAAGAAGGAAGAACTAAAGGTACTACTGCATATAAAAATGCTGCAAAGAAAGATATTTTTTTAGATGACACACCAATTTTATCTTCTACAGCCGATTCAACCGATCCACAAAATGTTGATTTTAATCATCAGAATGTAGACCTTGATATTCGTTTCGGCACAGATCCCCAAACTAAAATGTCTAAAGTTTCGGGAAGTGCTTCTCTTTTTAATGTGGGAGTGAAAGTCGAAAATGGTAGTCCAATAACAAGACAACTTACTAATAATTCTGATTTAGATGCTGTAAAAATTACTGTTACTGTTCCTATCTTGCAAGTTATTGAAGATGATGGAGATGTTGTAGGTTCTTCAGTTAGTTTTGATATTCAACTTCAGTATAATGGAGGTGGTTTTACCACAATTCATTCTGACACTATCAGAGGTAGAACAGCAGATGCTTATAACAGAGAATATAGGATTGAACTTACTGGTGCTCATCCTGTAGATGTTCGCTTGGTAAAAACATCAGCAAACAGTACAGATAGAATACAAAGAGATTTAATTTGGCAATCTTATTCAGAATTAGAAGATGATTCTAGTACTTATCCAAATAGTGCCTTTACAAGATTACGTTTAGATTCAGAGTTTTTCAGTAGGATTCCTGGTAGAAAATTTAGAGTAAGAGGAGTAAAAGTAAGAATCCCAGGTGCAGGAGCTAATTCATCTGGCACTCCAACAGTAGATTTACAAACAGGAAGAATAGAATATCCTACTGGTTACATTTTTAATGGTGTGATGGGTGCTGCTCAATGGACAACTTGTCCTGCCATGATACTTCTTGACTTACTTACTAACACTAGATATGGATTAGGTAATCATATTATTGATAGTAATTTAGATTTATTTTCATTTGTAACTGCCAGTAAGTTTTCTAATACTCTTGTATCAGATGGATTTGGTGGACAAGAAGCTAGATTTGCTTGCAATATAAATATTCAGACAAGCGTTGAAGCATTTAGTGTAATAAATACCTTATCGGGAATAATGAGATGTATGCCTATCTGGTCTGAAGGAGCTTTACTTCTCACTCAAGATAGTCCAAAAGATCCAAGTTATTTATTTACACTAGCTAATGTCGGGCCAGAAGGTTTCAGTTACACAGGAAGCAGTTTAAAAACTAGAAGCACAGTAGTCGCAGTTTCATATTTTAATATGGAAACTAGAGATTTAGATTACGAAGAAGTAGAAGCAGAAGCAGCTTATCGAAGTAAATATGGGTTGCACGTTAAAAGAGTAAAAGCATTAGGGTGTACAAGTAGAGGTCAGGCTAGAAGGTTTGCAAAAGCAATATTATTTGCGGAACAGCGTGAAACTGAAGCTGTAAACTTTTCTGTTTCGATGGAATCAGGATGTGTTGTACGTCCTGGAGCGATTATTAGCATTTCCGATCCAGCGAGAGCAGGGATAAGAAGAGCAGGAAGAATTAATACAGCTACTACAACTCAAATAACAGTAGATAATTCTAGTGATACTGATTTATCAAATCAGAATAATCCTAAATTAAGTGTCATATTACCTAATGGAACTGTTGAAACTAAGAATGTAACTTCTATTTCTGGCAAAGTAATTACTTTAGAAAGTGCATTAAGTCAGACACCAAATGTTAATAGTATTTGGATGTTGGAAAATGATACTGTTTCTGCTCAGTCATTTAGAGTTATGTCTGTTGAAGAGCGAGATGGGATTAGTTATGGAATATCAGCATTAGCTTATGTGAACGAAAAATATGCGTTTATTGAAGATGGGGAAACAATAACACCACAACAAATATCAACTTTAAATTTACTTAAACCACCTCCTCAAGGATTAAGTGCAGATGAAGTTATTGTTCTAATTAATAATCAGCCAGTATCTAAATTAATTGTTAGATGGCAGCCTGTAACTGGTGTTTCAAATTATATGGTGAACTATAGATTTGGTGATAATAATATTGTTTCTGCTACAACAAGTAGTCCTGATTTTGAAATATTTAACACAAAAGTAGGATCTTACGAAGTGTCTGTCCGTAGTTTGAACTCTGGTTTAGAACCTAGTGCTACTGCTGCAACTGATATTTTCAATACTGTTGGTAAAACTGCTGTTCCTGCTGATGTTACTGGACTTACAGGTGAACCTATAAGCAAAAAAACCATGAGATTACGCTGGAATCTAGCAACAGATTTAGACGTTACTCATGGTGGCCGTGTCTATGTAAGACATTCTTCAAAAACTGATGGAACGGGAACATTTTCAAATGCTACAGATTTGGTGGAAGCGTTAGCTGGTAATACAACAATCGCTGATGTTCCACTACTTGAAGGGGAATATATTCTTAAATTTCAAGATGATGGCGGTAGATTTAGTAATGGTGAAGCAAGTGTAGTTATAGATTTACCAGATACAGTTGATGATAAGTTAATTCAGACAAGAAGAGAAGATTTAGATGTTCCTAAATTTCAAGGAACAAAAACTAATGTTGCTTTTGATGCGACAACAAATTCTCTTAATCTAACTGGTACAGGACAATTTGATAGCATTACTGACTTTGATGCCGAAAATTCTATAGATGACATAGGAGGTATTTCACCATTAGGTACTTATGAATTTGGTGGAACGGCAGGAGGTACAACCTTAGATTTAGGAGATGTATTTACTTTAGATTTAAAACGTCATTTTTTAACAGAAGCATTTTATCCATCTGATTTATTTGATTCAATACCAGATTTAGATGCACGAGGAGATTTTGAAGGATTAACTGCTACTGATGTAAACGCTGAAATGTTAGTTCGTGTAACTCAAGATAATCCTAATAGTGGTTCTCCTACCTACAGCCCTTTTCAGACTTTTGCAAATGGAACATATAAAGGAAGAGGTTTTCAATTTAAAGTAAATTTAACAA
>VTLG01013783.1_pt1 | contig 11099 bp, 20 predicted proteins | sample 4694571 | NCBI WGS metagenome assembly VTLG01 (sample SAMN12604809, study PRJNA352737) | marine metagenome | biome: ENVO:00000447; feature: ENVO:00000209|ENVO:00000569|ENVO:01000036; material: ENVO:00002151; isolation source: viral sequences binned using virsorter ... | reverse complement strand
TAAAAAAAAGCGTAGGATGACAAGAAGAAAATAGATATACTTCTGTTATGGATATATTCCAAGAAATAAAAGATGCTTTTCACATCAAGCAAGAAAGTTTAAAAAATTTGCTTGCGGAGGGACAAGTAGAGGACTATAACCAATATAAGCAGATAGTAGGTACACTCTCAGGAATTGAATGGGCCTACACTGAACTAAACAGAATTGTCAACAATAGAATGGAGAATGATTTAGACAATGATTAATCCTAACTTAGCAGGAGCTATTTCAAATGATTCGTGGATCACAGAAGGAGAGCACCCGGACCCGGAGGTTCTTCCAGAGATTCCGGGGTATCATGTTCTGGTTCGCCCTGTCAGTGTCAAGCCAAAGACCAAAGGAGGAATTATTCTCCCGGAGAGAGCTAGGGATGATATTGCTTATCTCACCACGGTGGGCCGTGTACTCAAGGTAGGAACTCTAGCCTACGAAGACAAGGATAAGTTTCTTGGTGGAGCTTGGTGTAAAGAGGGTGACCACGTATGTTATCAAAAGTTGGTAGGCACAAAATTTGTTTACAAGGGTGTCAAGCTACTTCTTATCTTTGATGATCAAGTTCTGATGAAGATTGACAATCCAGAAGATTTAGACACTACCCTTGTATTAGGTACTTAAATGTGTTAAATATATTACTATGGCGTAACCTTAGTATTCGCACACTATGAGGAGACACTACAAATGTCGGAAGAACAAGTAGAAGCAAAAGAAAACGTAGCGGAAGAGCTAACAGAGTGGAGTGAGCTTGATCTTTCTCCTACAAGTGAACAAGAAAAAATTGAGTTTGAAGTTGAAGACGCTGAACCAGAGGTGGAAAGCAAACCAGAGGTGGAGGAAGCGTCTCCTGAACCAGCAGCAGCAGAGGCATCCAAAGAACTTCCTGAGTTGGAAGGTATAGAAACCAAAGGTGCTGAAAAAAGAATTAGACAGCTGGTCAAACAAAAGAAAGAGCGGGAAGCTCGTATTGCACAGTTAGAAGCAGAGCGTCAGCAGCTTCTTGAAACTGTTACAGAAAGAGATAAAAATGCTGTGGATATGCACAAGGTCAGTTATGACCAGTCTGCAAAACAACTACAGCAGCAAGCAGAATTAGCAAAGCAGTCCTATCTAACTGCTTATGATTCTGGTGATAAAGAAAATATGTTGAAGGCTCAAGAGCTTCTAAACCAGACGCAGGTAGAGCTAAACAACATTGAACAGAACAAGAACCAACTGTCTCAGTACGAAAGAACACTGGAGGCAAGAGAGACTCAGAGACAACAGCAGCAGCTGCAAGCACAGCAGCAACAGCAGCAGCAGGTAGATACAAGTGAATATGATCCCATGGCTGTGGAGTGGAGTCAAAAGCCTGAAAATAATTGGTTTGGTTCAGACAACATTATGACTGTGGCAGCTTTAACAATTGATGCTCAGTTAAAAGAAGAAGGTTATAATCCAGCATCTCCTGATTTTTATCAAGAGGTGGATTCAAGAATGAGACAGGAGTTTCCTCACAAGTTCAACCAACAGGTTGTAGAACAGGAAGTTCCTGCTCAAAGAGCTACTCAACAGGTGGTGGCAGGGCAGTCGCGCAGTCCTACCAACTCATCCTCTAAAAAGGTCAAGCTTACTCAGGAAGACGTAAGAATGGCACAGAAGTGGAATATACCTCTTGAGAAGTATGCTGCTGAAAAAGCACGGGCAGACCGTGCAGCAGGTGAGTACGTACCTATCAGTAGGTAAGTTAGCGCGTAATAAAAGAAACAAAGGAGCGTTTAAAGATGAGTAAAACAAGTAGTAGAGCAACTCAGACTAGGGAAACTGAAACGAAAGAATATACATATACTGAGCCTAACTGGCTAGCAATTCCTGAACCTGTTGTAGACAGATTTGCCAATGAAGACATGGTTCTCCGTTGGATACGTATCTCCCTCAAAGGTGAAGATGACTACAAGAACGTAGGGAATAAAATGAGCCAAGGTTGGGTATTTGTAACCCCGGAAGAAGTTCCTGAAATGTTACATTCTGCAACTGTTTTAGATGCTGGTCGCTATTCAAATTGTGTTGTACGGGGGGATGTCGCTCTTGCCAAGATGCCCCGTGGCAAAGCAAAGGCCAGAAATGATTATTATCAGGACAAGGCAAACGCCATGATGGACGCTGTAAATCAGCAACTGATGGCAGCTTCTGATTCTAGAATGCCCATTTCAAATAATAGCAAATCTAGTGTAACCAAGGGTAGAATGCCACAGTTTCAAAATTAGTAGACTGCTGCTTATTCTACTCATCTTTAAAAGAAAGGAGATGGTAGTATGACTACTACAAAAGCCCTTAACGGTCTCACTCCTTCGCGTCGGTACTCTGGTGGTGCCAACACTCTGAAGACGAAAAACTACCGCATCAAATCTGGTTGTGCAGGTAGCATCTTCACGGGTGATCTGGTCCACGTAAGAGAAGGCTTTGTTTCTGTTGTTGGTAATGACAGCGGTGCCTCTGATCACCCAATCGGTGTTTTCATGGGGTGCTTCTACGAAGAAGACGGTGAGCCAAAGTTCCGTAAACATTGGCCCACGGGAACTTCTGCCAGCAATGCCTACGCGATTGTAGCTGACGATCCCCACGCTACGTTTGAAATTCAGTGTGATGCCAGTTCTTCTGTTGGTGATATCATGGAGTTTAACTTTGAAGTGACCCGAGGTGCAGGTTCTACCTTCACTGGTCGTTCAGGGTTTGGCCTTGATGTTGCGTCCAGAACTTCTGGCGTGGCAGCTATGTTCCGTATTATTGATTTCGTTGACGAACCCGGCAATGACATTGATAATGCTTCGGAGCGTGCTTTCCCAGTCGCTGAAGTTCAACTTATCCACCACCAGTTGACCCGTGTGTCATCTGGCGCGTAACCTGAAAGGAGCTTAAACAATGGCTATTAACAGAGCTAGTATTGCCAAGCAGCTTCTGCCGGGACTCAATGCCGTTTTCGGTATGGAGTATGGAGAAGTTGCAGATGAATACAGCGTTCTCTTTGAGGTAGAGAACTCTGACCGTGCATTTGAAGAAGAAGTTCTCTTCACTGGTTTCGGTAAAGCACCTGTCAAAGGTGAAGGTGCCGCTGTCCAGTATGACAATGCACAAGAGAGCTTCACGGCTCGCTACACGCACGAAACCATCAGCCTTGCCTTTGCTGTTACGGAAGAGGCAATGGAAGACAACCTGTATGACACGTTTGCCAAGCTGCGTGCCAGAGGGCTTGCTCGTTCCATGGCCAGCACCAAGCAGACCAAAGCTGCTGATGTTTTCAACAACGGTTTCAACACGGCCTTCACGGGCGGTGATGGACAACCGCTGTTCAGTGCAAGTCACCCCACGGTGGGTGATGGCAACCAGAGCAACCTGATCGGTACTGCTGGTACGGTTGATCTCTCGGAAGCTGCGCTGGAAACTGCGTTGATTAGCATTCAGACGATGAAGGATGATCGGGGTATTCTGATCGGTTCCAATGCGGTATCACTCCACATTGCGCCGGGAAATCAGTTCACAGCAGACCGTGTGCTGAACAGCCCGTATCAGCCCAACACCGCTGATAACAATATCAACTCCATCAATAACCAAGGGATGATTCCCAACGGTTACTTTGTGAACAAGCGTTTCCAAGATGCGGATGCGTTCTTCATTAAGACTGACGTTCCCAACGGAACGAAGATGTTTGTAAGAGCGCCGCTTGCCACGAAGATGGAACCTGACTTTGACACGGGCAACCTCCGTTTCAAAGCCAGAGAGCGTTATAGCTTCGGCTTCTCGGACTGGAGAGGATTCTTTGGTTCGCAGGGTGCCTAAAGCATTCTATGGTGGAGGGGCTGTAAAAGGCTCCTCCACTTCTTCTTTAACATAGTTGAATGGCACTTCGGGTGCTGGTCTAGGAAAGGACTGTTCAATATGCCTACACATTTCCCAAATGGAATTTCTAATAGAACAAAGGGTCATCCCCTTTTTAATTACCCATATTTAGACCCCTCAAAGTACTACACGTACTTCGATGATTTCTTTGAGTATCACTCTGGTATCTACACCATCACCACCACTGAAGCTGGAACGGGTTCTGCCTCAGAGGAAATCACTGCTGGTGCAGGTGGTCAACTCCTAATCACCAACGCTGCAGGAGATAATGATCTAGATTTTTTCCAGTTGAAGGGTGAAGCTTTTAGGTTTGACTCCACAAAGAGAATGTTCTTCTCTTCTAGATTTAAGGTCAGTGACGCAACTCAATCAGACCTTGTCATGGGTCTTCAGATCACAGATACGACTTCTCTTGATGTTACAGATGGTATCTTCTTCATCAAAGGTGACGCTGATACACAGCCTGACTTTATCATTGAGAAAGATAACAGTTCTACTTTGAGCGTTCTAGAGATGAATGCAATGGAAGATGACACGTTTGTCACGCTTTCGTTTGAGTACGATCCTCTGGATGTTGCCACGGGTGGTCCTGTCTTCCGCGTTTATCAAGATAATGTGCAGGTTGGTGAAATCACTGGCACCACCAATGCGCCTGATGATGAAGACCTGACGATCTCGTTTGGTATTCAGAATGGTGAAGCGGCTGCTAAAACCATGACAATTGACTTTATCCTTGCAGCGGTGGAAAGATAAGCCACCACCTTGGAAAGTTATAAGCATTGATCTATAATAGGGGAAGTATCTTACATAGGTCTTCCCCTATTTTTTTAGGAGATAATTGAATGAGCACTACCCTTAGAATAGCGCAGGTAGAAAGTGGTGGAGGAGGTAACGGTCTCTTTGTAGATACTATTACAAGCACCACCATATCTGACACTAGAATTAGACTATACACCTACGCTGTCACCGCTGCCTCTGAACTGGTAATTGGAGACAGTGCAGGACCTGTTATCAAACAACCAGTTCTTGCAGCTAACACAGGTGACAACGTGTATATTGGAGATGATGGTGTCAGATGTAATGGTAATGTATCTCTGGCGGGTGCAAGCAACGCTGGTAAAGTATACATTTACTATGGCTAACGCTGATGAACTATATCACACTTGTCAGTGCAGTAATAGCAGCTTCGGAGAATGATGGACCTGAGTTTGTAGGTGCTCTGCCTGATATGGTGCAGAGAGCACAAGACCGTATGATGAATGATCTAGATGATCAGGGTCTTGTATCTTACTCCAGTGTAGCAGTCTCTTCTGGAAAAGCTGAAGTCTCTGTACCATCGGGTGGAGAGATTATCAAGACCTTTGCCATAGAGACAGGTGGAGCAAAGACACAGCTTAAGATTAGGCCTTACGAATATCTTATAGATTATTGGCCTGTCTCTGCATCCACTGGTACACCTAGATACTACGGGTTTAAAACCAATACACAGATTCGTGTGGCACCTACACCCTCTGCCACCATAGACTCTGAGATTGGGTTTATTGCAGAGATTTCTGCTATTACAACTGCTAACCCAACTAATTACTTTACAGACAATTGTGAAAATGCACTCTTCTTTGCTACAATGATAGAAGCTTCTATGTTTATGAAAAGCTTTAACACTGTTCCAGTTTTTCAACAAGAGTATACCACTGAGATAGATAGGCTGAGAAACAGGGCAAGAAGAAGCAGACAAGATGATATGCAACCTAACACAAGCCCAGCAGGTGGGCCTAATACACTTGTAGCAGGGAGTAATTAATTATGGCAAAAAGAAAAAGAGGAAGTTCTAGTCCACTTTCTATGACAGCAGTGGCTCCACGAAAACAAGACCCTTATAAATATACTAGAGATGGTAAGAAACAAAAGGTAAAAGGTCAAGCAAATGTTCCTACTGCTAGACAAAAACAAAAAGCAATAGAACTAGCTAGTTCAGTGGTAGGAGGTCCTATTGCTGGTAAACTTTTAGGTAAAGCTGCTGGAAAACTTGCTGGAAGAGCAGCAGCAGCAGGTTCAAAAGCAGCATCTAAAGTAGGAAAGCGTATGACAGGTGCTAATAGACGTAGGGCAAATCGTGCGCGCAAACGTGCAGCAGATAAACCTGATGTAATTAATGCACCTCCTCCAAAACCTCAAGCACAACTTCCTAAACCTAAACCTATTAGAGGAACAGATCAAACTTCTGGTCCTACCATAAGAGCAGGCGATAAACTTGGTGGTGCTACTCCTGCAGTTAGGAAATCCACTACTCCTGCTGCTACACCTAAACCTAAAACTCCACCTAAAGATAAAGATAAGGTTGTAGGACTCTCTCCTCTAGGTAAAGGAGTTATAGGAGGAACACTTGCTGCAGGCACAGCTGCTTATCTATCTCAATCAGAGAAAGATGCTAAACCTGCTAAAAGTAGTCAAACACCTGTAAACAAAGAACCCACTGTTGATAAAATGAGTGGCTATCAATTAGCAGATGATACTAATATAAGGTCTCCGCGCAAAGCTGCTCCTAAGCCTGTCTCCAAGCCTGCACCTGAAAAAGATGATGGGTACAGATACTATGGTAAAGAAGGCACTGGTCTAGGAGACTTCTCTAGAAAGTTTGGGTTTAAATATGCAACTCCAGAGCAGTTTGAAAAAGACTTTGGTATGGATGATGGAGAGCAGGCAGGTGGTAGACCGGGCAAAGGTAAGATGAAGACTCAAGGTCTCAACCGTTCCAAGCGTACAGGTTTCTCTGGTAGAGGAACAGGCGCAGCATTGAGAGGATTTTAATAATGAGTAATCAACAAAACAGAAAGCGTATGGCTCAAAATAGACGACTCAGAGCAATGGGTAGACCAAAGCTTCCAAAGAAAAAGGTAAACACACCAAATCTTGGACCAGCTAAGATAGACCTAGAACCTAATCCAGCATTCTTTCCTGAAGCTAAATCTCTACAAGAAGACATAGGAAGAATGTTATCATCTCCCAGTGCAGGTTCTGCAGTGAAAAAGAAAGAAGGTGGCATGGTAGGCAGAGCCACGGGACAAGGTTATGGTGCTGCAAGAAAAGGTGGTAACCTTGTCTGAGGATCAAAAAGAAGTAGTGTGTTCTAATCCCTCTTGTGAATGCACAGGTTGTACTGAATGTGATTGTCTTAACGGAGGGGAGTGTACCTGTAAACAACCAGATACAGAATAGAAAGGATACAAATGGTGGAAGACTTTAATGTATTTCAAGCAGTTTCAGATTACGGTCTTGCTATAGTTGCCACCATAGGTGCAGGTGCAGCAGCTTGGAAACTTCTCCATTTTATGTTAAGAGATGTTGCTTCAGCACTCAAGAATCAAGATGAAATTATTATTGCTCTGATAGACAAAAGCAACAGAGTAGAAACTTTGGTACAGAGGATGGACTCTAAACTAGATACAGTTCTACGACAAAGATCAGAGCCTCTTCTAAAGAACGAAAAAGAAAGGTACAGGTCCTAATGGCTTTTGAAAAATATGACCTCACTGTAAAACCTTTCGGAGCAAAGAAGGTTAAGGTAACGCAGGAGCTACCTTCTGGTAGAAGGATTCCTTATATGAAATCTAAGCCTTTACAAGCAGGGGGCAAGGTAGGGGTTTCTCCTGATAAACCTGCATGGATGAGGAACAGGTAAAATGAAACAAAAAGATTATAAAAAGGAAATACAAGCTTACATAGATATGATTAGAGAAGATTATCCTGATCTTTCTAAAAAAGAAGTTAATGCTAAAGCTAGAGATATCTATATTAAAGATGCTCAAGCTGCTACAAAAAAAGCATTAGATAAAATAAAGTTAAAAAATTATATGGCCACTGCCCCTAGAACTAATTTAAAAACAGGTGGGCCAGTTGTAAATCCATCACGCATGAGAAATAGGTAGTATACAATGGCAGTTGCAACTACCACAGACTTTGATACTACCTTCTTTATAGACGAGGTAATAGAAGAAGCGTTTGCCATGATAGGTGGTGAACCAGAGTTAGGCAATGATGGTATCACTGCCAGACGTTCTCTTAATCTTCTTCTCACTGATTGGCAGAACAGAGGTGTGCTACTCTGGGGAACAGACCTAGCATCTACCACCCTTACCACAGATACAGCAGAGTACACACTAGACAGTGACACGGTAGATGTTCTCAGTGGTTATATCAGAAGAGCCTCTAACTCCAATGACTTTCAGATGACACGTATTCCCTACGAAGAGTATGAGGCTATCACAGATAAAACAACATCAGGGCGTCCCACGCAGTTTTCTACGCTCAAGGGAAGAGATACAATGAAGGTATACTTCTTTCCTGTTCCTGATTCTACAGACACTTATACCTTTAGGCATTATAGAATGAAGCGTCTGAAAGATGTTAATAAGAGTGCGCTAGAAAATGCAGATGTACCTTTCAGATTTCTTCCTTGCCTTACAGCAGGTCTTGCCTACTATCTTAGTTTTAAAAGACCAAGTATCCCAATGGACCGGATTACACTTCTTCAAGCTAACTATGAAAAGCTTTTGGAGAATGCCATGGAAGCTGATAAGGAACGTGTAAGTTTGTTTATTAATCCTAGACTAGGGAGTGTTTAATGGCTATTAACAGAGCAGCTTCATCTAAAGAACTTGTGGGTAATCAAGATAAAATAGATGCTGATAAAGATGGACAAATTACAAAAAGAGATTTTAAATTATTAAGAGAAGACAAAGATGCAACTGCAAGAATGGCAACAGGAGGCAGAGTAATGCTTAAACCTCTGATGAGAAATCGTGGGTAAGCTTTGTCCCAGAGGTAAGGCAGCTGCCAAGCGTAAGTTTGATGTTTACCCGTCAGCTTACGCCAATATGTATGCCTCTGCTGTTTGTTCTGGTAAGGTTACCCCCGGTGGTAAGAAGAATAAGGGTAAGCGCAAGAAAAAAGTAGAAGCTCGCAAAACAGGAGGTGGTCTTAGAAAGTGGGTAAGTGAACAGTGGGTAGACATAGGCGCTCCCAAGAAAGATGGTAAGTTTCAACCCTGTGGTAGAAAGTCTGCCAAGGGTTCTAAGAGAAAGTATCCTAAGTGCGTTCCGCTGGCCAAGGCAAAACGTATGACAGCTGGGCAGAAAAAATCTGCTGTACAAAGAAAGAGAGCAGTTAAGCAAGGTGTAGGTGGTAAACCTACCAATGTTAAAACTTTTGCAAAGAAGAAGAAGAGCTAATGGCTGAGAAAAAAAGAAAACGTAAAGGCACTGGAATGAAAGGTCATACCATCAAGGGTGGACACAAGCGTCCTACCAAAGCTGGTGCTGGCATGACAAAAAAAGGAGTGGCAAAGTACCGTAGAGAGAACCCGGGCAGTAAACTTAAAACAGCTGTAACTGAAAAGAAACCTACTGGTAAGAGAGCCGCAAGACGTAAGAGCTACTGTGCTCGTAGCGCAGGGCAAATGAAGAAGTTTCCAAAAGCAGCTAAAGACCCTAACTCAAGATTAAGGCAAGCTAGAAGAAGGTGGAGATGCTAAGACATGGCAAAAAGAAAAGACCCCAAAGTAGGAACAGGAAAGAAACCTAAAGGTTCTGGTCGTAGACTTTATACAGACGAGAATCCAAAAGATACTGTTAGCATCAAGTATGCCACTGTTAAAGATGCTAGAGAAACTATTGCAAAGGTAAAAAGAATAAACAAACCTTATGCAAGAAAGATACAGATACTCACAGTGCTAGAGCAGAGAGCTAAGTTTGCAAATAAACCAGAGCAGTCTAGACTTGCAAAAGCTGCAAAGAAAAGTTTAAAAGCTGCTAGAAAAACTAAATAAGGATTACTAACTTGGTAGGTAAGAAAGCATTCTTTATCAGTGATAGATCAGGGTTTCGGTTTCCTCTTGACCAAAGAGTCAAAGAACCCGGAACAGGTTTAATAGTTGCTAAGTCGGAGAGCGACGGTATTTTTAATCTTGTAACTAACCCACAAAATAAGGTACAATTCCCAGTAGACAAAGAGTTTATCAGAGATGCAAGACCACCTGATAACGCAGAGAGAAATATTACTTGGAATGCTGCTACTACAAGGTGGGAAGAAGAGACAAGCAAATGGAATTTTATATAAGGTAGATTAATATGACCGGAGATTTAACAGGCTCAATTATTGCCAATACATATAAAGACCTGCTAAAGATAGATGCAGTTACCTCTAACGGTGGTCTTACAGGAGGTTTAAGAAATGTACAAGATGGTGGTGGCACAGCTGGTCCTCTACAACTTAGCACGGCACAGCTAAATGTCACAGGTCAGTTTGCCATAGGTGGCACAGTTCTCACTGCCACGGTATCTCAGTTAAATACCCTTGCTGCAGGTTCTTTTGAAGCTATTACAGATGCTAATCAAACTGTTCTTCTTACTTCTAATGGTGTTTCTGTTAGCACAGCTTCTACCAGCGCATCTCTTAGAGTTAATCCTGATCTTAGCATCTCCTCTATCACAGCTTCTATTGGTAGCTTTACCACCTCTGTCAGTGCAACTAACTTTGTAGCTGCCACAGGAAGCTTCACCACAAAGGTGTCAGGTGTAGCAGCAGAGTTTTCTGGTGATGTATCTGCTAACAATGTATATGCTGCTACTAATATATTTGTAGGAGGTGCAGAAATTCCCAATGCAGCTGCTATCACTTCTATTAACGCTGCTCATACCTCTACCAACAACGCTCTTGTAGCTGCATCTGCTGCGCTGGCAACTAGCATAGGCACAGCCAATACAAGAATTACCTCTGTTAGTGATTTTGCAGTGGCACTCTCAGCTACCCTAGCTACCAGTATTGCCAATGTATCTTCTACAATGGCCACTAGCATTAACACTGCTAACACTAGAATAACTTCTGTTAGTGACTTTGCGGTGGCTCTCTCAGCTACGCTGGCTACATCTATCGGAACTGCTAACACCAGAATAACATCTGTTAGTGATTTTGCAGTTGCTCTCTCTGCTACACTGGCAGCTAGTATTGCCAATGTCTCTTCAACTATGGCCACTAGTATTGGAACTAGATTACCGCTGGCAGGAGGCACACTAACAGGTATACTAAGTGCTACAGATGTATATGTCAGTGCTCTGGCAGTGGGAGCAAACTCTCTTCTTGGTAAAGACATACACATAGAGAAAGCTGCTGTTGCTGATATTCAAGCACTAACA
>VTLG01002069.1_pt1 | contig 11100 bp, 18 predicted proteins | sample 4694571 | NCBI WGS metagenome assembly VTLG01 (sample SAMN12604809, study PRJNA352737) | marine metagenome | biome: ENVO:00000447; feature: ENVO:00000209|ENVO:00000569|ENVO:01000036; material: ENVO:00002151; isolation source: viral sequences binned using virsorter ... | reverse complement strand
CAACAAAAGATGGATTATTTGGAGATATAATTACAGACATTCCACAACCTAAAGATAAAAAAATTATGTTTAAAGATATAATACAAGGAGGTGCTGTAAGAGTTCAAAAAGCAACAGCATTGTTAGAAGGTTGTTGGAAGCAACACATAAAAGACGAAGTAAAGCAAGACAAATATTTAAGGAATGTTATAAAAAAAGGATTTCAAACACCACCTTTAGTTTTTGTTGATAGAGATAAACATAATTGTTTAATGGAACATTATATAAATGCAAACACAAATAAAAATGATGAATATTTTAATGGATTTCAAGAATATATAGTAAATAGACCAAATGGAATGGCTACAATTATAGTAGATCAAAATAAAATGATTAGATTAGTAAACAAAGTTGAAATGTGCAGATTACAAGGATTTCCTGATGATTGGTGTGATATATTATCATATAGAGAAGCAGGTAGTGTTCTTGGTGATGGGTGGACTTTACCAATAATTGAACATATATTTAGTTTTATAAATAAAAGGAGTTAACATGTTAAAAATGGTACAACAAAGGTGGAAATATAAAGATCATTTATGTTATATATCTATTGAAGATGAATATAATGATGATGTACAAAAAGCATATCATTATATTATTAAACCATCAGGTGAGCAGGTATTAGCACCATTAGATAGCTATGATACTACAAAAAAGTTAGTTGAGGATTGGATAGATTTAAATTATCCAAACAAAATAGGCATAGCACCATTAAATGCTTGGGATATGGATTTATTAAGGAAAACAGCAGGATAATGCCAATACCCTGCTGCTATATAGGAGTATTGGTAAGATGTTTGGAATATTACACAAAAAAAACATTACAAAACAAGTTAGTGATTGTGTTAAACTATATAGGTAGATTTAAATAAAAAAAGGAGTTAAAATAAGATGTCAGTAAAAATACATGGTAAGGAATATATAACAGTTGCAGAAAGAGTTGATGAGTTTCATAAGAAACATCCAAATGGATCAATTCAAACTGAACTTGTTAAGTTTGGTGATGGTATAGTAATAACAAAAACTCATGTGTACCCTGATGTGTCAGATACAATTAGAAAGTTTACAGGGTTAGCTTATGAGGAGATTGGATCATCACAAATTAATAGAACAAGTGCATTAGAAAATTGTGAAACAAGTTCATGTGGTAGAGCAATTACTTTTGCTATGGGTACATCAGGTAAAACAGATTCAATAGCTTCTGCTGATGAGGTTCAAAATGCTATTCATCAACAAGAAACACATTATAGCATAACTGATAAGCAAAAAGAGAATTATCAAAAGTTCTTACAGCATCAAATGTTTAAGGGTAAGAAAAAAGAAGCAAATGATTATTGGAAGACTTTGCAAACAGAGTTACAAGCAGATAAGGCATTGGCTACTATGAAAAAAAGAATAGAAGATTATGATAAAAAAAACAACAAGGAGAAATAGGTGAAGATAACAAGAATGAAAACAGGTGAATGGTCAAATATTAGAGCATTTTTTGATCTTGAAACATCAGAAGGGTTTACCCTTAAAGGCTTTAAAATAGTATTAGGTGGTGAGGATGGTCAGTTTGTGGCATTTCCTAGCCAAAAAGGTAAAGATAATGAATATTATGATACTATTTGGGCAGATAAGGATTTAAAGCAAAAGGTCAAAGAATTAGCATTTGACCACTATCAATCAGAACAAAATGCAACAGCAACTGATGATGGTGATTTAGCAATACCTTTTTAATGTACTGAATGACCACAGGGTGGGGTGGCTAACCAAGTGGCTACCCTACCCAACAATTAAGGAGTTTAATATGCCATATTTTAGTTTTAGTATAACCAATGATGATGTAGCTTTATTTTTAGAATGGTTAAAAGTTAAGTTAGATGAAAAAGAATGTTATGATTATGAAACTATTACAGAAACAATAATAGATGTAGTAAAAAGACCACATTTATATGATGATGAATATAATAAGTATAAAAATCAGGAGTTAGCAAATAATGGATAAATTGGAATTAAGAAGATTGCTACACAATCAGGAAAGATCACAAAGGTTTTTAGCAAGAAGGTTAAATGTATCATATCAATCTGTATATAAATGGGCAACAGGTAGGATGCCAATTTCTAAAACAAGAGCCACACAAATAAAAAGGATATTATCATGAGTGGAGGATGGGTTAAGATTCATAGAAAAATATGGGAAAATCCATTTTTTACAAGGAGTAGGGTATATTCTAATTTAGAAGCATTTTTGTGGATGATTATGAGAGCAAATCATAAAGATGGGCAATTTTTTATTGGCACACAGATTGTAAATGTTAAAAGAGGTCAATTAATAACATCACAAAAGAAGATGTGCAATAAGTTTAAATGGTCAAATTCTAAACTTAGAAACTACTTAAAAGTTGCACAAAAAGCATCAATGATTAAAGTTGAAACAACATCAAAAACAACTTGCATAACCATAATAAAATATGATACTTATCAGGATTCACACACTGAAGAAAAACTGCAAAAGAATCAAAGAAACACTGAAGAAGCACTGAAGAAGCACACAAACAAGAATGATAAGAAAGAAAAGAATAATAAAAATATGATCAATTTTGATTTATGGTGGGATTCATATAATTACAAAGTAGGTAGGGATAGAGCATATAAGTTATGGTGTAAAATAAGTGAAAAGCAGAAAAAGTTAATTATGCTACATACACCTGATTATGTCAAATCAACAACAAAAGAAGATACTGCTGATGGTCAGTTTAAACCAAAAAGAAAACATCCAAGCACATACTTGTACAACAGGGCATGGAATGATGAGATAATAAAAACTGATATGTCAGATAAATATAAGGCAGATGATTTTAGAACTGATGGTGGTGGAATAAATAAAATTGGATATTGTATTAAATGTGAAAAGCATGATTTTTATACACCTTATGAAATATTATCAGCAGAATCAAAATGTTGTAATTCAAAGTTAAAGCCACAAAAAACTAAAATAAAACAGATAGGTGGATAGTATGTATAATGAACTTGTAAATCAGAATAAAAAATTAGCACATGAATTATTATATACACAGAAGAAGCTGGTTATATGCTTACAAGGCTTAGATGCACTATCAGGCTATGACCATACAGGTATTGTTAAAAAGATACTTGAAGAATTAGATAGGGCTGATAATGAGCATAAATAGCAATAAACAAGACAGGTTGAAAAGAGGTAAAGAGGTTGAAAAAGCATTTGAAGAATATTGTATTCAGAGAGAATACCCTTTTTGGCAATTTGGATATGATGGTGAGTTTGCAGGACATAAAATAGAATTAGATGATTTTTTATGGAAAACACCTGATTATATAGCAAAAGTAGATTTTATAGATCATAAAAATGCACATTATTTTGAGGTAAAAACATTAAATAATAAATTTATGTTACTAAAAGAAAAAGATCATAAAGGTTATGGAATATGGAATATATTAGACCATATGGTGGTTTATTATGCAATTTATGATTGCAGGTATAAAGATTTTATTTTTATTAATTGGGCTGATATGCACAAGCTACAACAAAAATACAAAGTAGAAGAAATATATGTTGATAAAAATGAAGGTTATGCTTCTAATAAAGCAAAAAAAATACCAAATGAGGAAATACAAGTTTTTAGAAAAGATTTATTCTAATATAATATGACAAAAATAATAATATATTTAATTTTATTCTTGATTATAACCATGTTTTGGTATTATATGCTTTGTTTTTTAGACTACTTTATGTTTAACATATTGCCACAATTAAAGGAATTTTATCATTCTTTATTTTGAGATAAACATTAAACCTAAAGCATTAAAAAGACATAGGCATACAGGCTTCAGGACTTATGACCCTTCTAAAAAAGATAAAAAAGAAATAAAATTACTTACAAACAAACATAAACCAAGCACACCATACAATTTTCCAATTAGGATAAATTTAGAGTTTGTTATGCCAAGACCTAAAAACCATTACAGAACAGGTAGATATAGACACCTTTTAAAAGGTTCTGCACCAAAATATATGAAAACAAAGCCTGATATAGATAACTTAGCTAAGTTAATATTAGATTCTTTTAGTGGCTTTTTTATAGATGATGCACAAGTAGTTGAATTAAATTGCTTAAAAAGATACATAGAACAAGATGAACAGCCTAAAACAATAGTAATGCTTGATAAATATGAAGAATAATATTACTATTTCATCATTAGAGTTCTATAACATGGATAGACTATTAAACCATACAGAAATCAGGAATACTATTATAAGAGCATATTGGGAAGGTTTAAAACATTCTGATAAAAAATATGGTGAAATGGTTAAGATGTGTAGCAGAGAATTTAGTGTATCAACAAACCTGATTGAAAGAGTAATAGCTAGGAACATATAACATAATTATTTTTATGGTTGATTTTATGCAACTTGATTATTATCTTTACCATCATAAATTTGGGGTATTCTATGCCTAAATCTAAATATTCAAAAAAAAGCAAAAAAGTTAAACCAAAAAGGAAAAATGGCTACAAAAGAAAATAAGAATGGTAGACCTAAGAAATATGAGATAGATACAGATGAGGTTACAAAACTTGCATCTTATGGTTGTACCAATGTAGAAATAGCTGATTTCTTTGGATGTAGTAAGGATTTAATTGGTAAAAGTTATTCCATTTATGTTACAAAAGGTAGAGCAGACCTAAAAAAGAGATTAAGAAAAGCACAAATTGATAGTGCATTAGGTGGTAATGCTACAATGCTTATATGGTTAGGTAAACAATATTTAGAACAAACAGAGAAATCAGAAGTAGAATGGACTAATCCAGTATCAGGTGTAGAGTTTGTAGATGTTACTTAGGTTTAACAGAAAAGATTATTTACCACACCAATATAGCTTTTTAACAGCACAACAGCCAATAGTTGGTTTAGTAGCAGGGTTAGGTTCAGGTAAGACATTTGGGCTATTAAGAAAATGCTTATTAGCTATGAATACCAAGTTAAATAAAAAAGGCAAATCATCAGGTTTAGTGTTATATCCTACATATGACCTAGCAACTGAATTGTTTGTTGAGCCATTTTGTGAACTATTAGAGCAGTATCATATACCATATCAATACAAAAAAGCAGAGCATAGATTTATAACAGCAGCAGGAAATATTAAGATTTATCAATTACAGATGCCACACAGAATTGTTGGTTCTGAATATACATGGGCAGCCATTGATGAGTTTGATATTGAATCATTTAAAAATTGTGATAGGGCATTTAAAAAATCAATAGCCAGAATGAGGGGTTGTAATGATCCACAATTATTTATTGTAACATCACCTGAAGGTTTCCATTATACATATCATGTATTTGTTGAGAATGGTTCAGATGATAGGTTTTTAATACATGGTAAAACAACAGATAACAAGCATTTGCCTGATCAATATATAAATTTATTAGAATCTAATTATGATGAAAGAATGTTAAAAGCATATAGAGATGGGCAATTTGTTAATTTACAACAAGGACAAACTTATGTATTTAATAGGGAAAAAAATGTTAAAAAGGTACAATACAACAAATCCTTACCCATTCACATTGGGATTGATTTTAATGCAGACCCAGAATGTGCTGTATTGCTCCAAGAGTACAAAGAAAAGCCACAACTCAGAGTATTTGATTCATTTTCCTTATCACATCAAGGAGAAGGTGATTTATTAACTGAAAGAATGGCATATACAATTAAAGAAAAATATCCAAATGCAATATACTATTGTATGCCTGATGCCACAGGTGTGCAAAAAAGGAGTTCAGCACAATATACAGATATAGGCATTTTAAGGAAGCATTTTCAGGTTAAGGTTAAACATATTAACCCAAGAGTAATAAATAGGGTAAATGCTATGAATAAGGCTTTAGAAGGCAATATGATAATTGATCCAAGTTGTAAAGATTTAATAAATGATTTAGAGAAAGTGTGCAATAAACAAGGCACAAGAGAAATTGATAAGAGCAATAAGATGTTGAGCCACTTAACAGATGCTTTAGGTTATGCTGTTACATGGTTGAAGCCTGTTGTTAAACCAAAATTATGGAGTGTAAACAGATGATCCCAACAATCAGAGAATTAATAAAACATTCACAATTTCAAGCTAATCAAAATGAAAAGCAGATGTTTAAGGGCAAAAGGCAAAAGGCATTAGATTATTACAATGGTAGGACTGAAAAATACACAAGAAAGTATTTTAATTTTATGCACCAAGTTCCTATAGCCAATGTCAATATAACAAAAAGAGTTATTGATAGAACATCTTTGGTTTATATGGTAGAGCCTAAAAGAGTATATTCTAATCCTGATATATTAGATTTTATGTATTATAAACATCAGAAGATGCAAAGAGCAGAAAGATATACCAATTTGCTTGATAGCATTTTAGTTAAAGTTACATGGAGGAATGAAAGATTAGAATATGATATTGTGCATGATTTTGAGCCTATGTTTGGAGATGATCCATTACATCCTATTGGATATACTTATCCACTATCAATAAAATCAGAGGTGTTGGATGCTTCCCCTGAGTTGTTTCAATATTGGGATATGGAACATCAATTTGTGTTTGATAAGAATGGCAAAGTAATGCCTGATATAGATAATCCTGAACATATAAACTTTTATGGTGATTTACCATTTGTAGAACTATTTAGAGAAGGTAGACCTGAATATGCTTATTTTGATACTGATCCAGCAACAGATTTGGTTGATACTAATACTCTTATAAATGTAGCAGAAACTAATAAGGCTGCTAACATACATTTTCAATCATTTGGGTATGCTTTTGTAAATGGTTCTGAGGTTGATCAAGATACATTAGAGATGGGGCAGGATAGATTGACCTATTTAGGTGTGGATGGCACAATGTCAATAGTGGCACCACCAAATTCAATTCCTGCACTTACAGAAGGTATTAAGGAATCATATAAGATGTTGGCACAGAACTATCATTTACCAACATCATTTGCAGATGGTAGTACAGCAGAATCAGGTGTTGCATTAAGGTTAAGGAATCAAGAATTGCAAGATGATAGAAAATCTGATATTAATAAATATAAGGATTATGAATACAAAATATGTGAGGTAGAGAAATTAATATTGTTACATGAAACAGGACAAGATTATGGTGAACTTGAAATGGTAGATTTCAATGAAACAGCAGAGGTATTATCAACTAAAGAACAATTAGAGAAATGGGAGTGGATGCTTGGCAAAGGATTAATTGATGAAGCAGATATACTAATGCAAATGAATCCTGATGGTTTTGAAGATAGAGATGCAGCATTTAAATACATAGAAGAAAGAAATAAGGTTGAGGAAATAGCAAGTGCATCACCACTTGTTGAAGCATTAACTAAACCTGTATAATGGCTGATCAGAATTATATACAACAACTATCTGATGATTTATCATTTAGGGTTGGTGAGATGCAATCAGAGGTTATTGGTTCAGTTCTTGGAATGGTAGAAGGTAAAACAAATTTAGAAGCAATTAGAATTATTAATGATTTAAATGTTTTAAATATAATTACATTAAAATCACAATCAATACTATCAGAGTTTCAATCAGGATTAGTTAAAATATTAGAGAAAAAAGAAATGTTTGCAGATATAAATGAAGATACTTTGATGACATTTTATGAGGTTGCAAGGCAGGAAATTGTTGGTGAATTATCAGCTATGGCAGGAACATTAAAAAAAGAAATTATTAATGGTGTATTAAATAATAAACTTATAGATGATATATTAGAATCCATAAGGAAGCAGGGTTATGGGGTTTAATCAAAAGATAAATGATGCTATGAACAACATGAGCAGAGCAGTAACTACTCAAATGATGCAAGATGCACCTGCTGATTTAAAATATGTATATATTGGTCCTGTAGATGAAAAAACAAGACCATTCTGTTTAGATGCAGCATCACAGGGTGCATTAACTGAAGAACAGATATTAGCATTAGGTGGTGAATATGCTGAATCATTAGTATCAGGTGGTGGTATTAATTGTAGGCATAATTGGGAGTTAGCATCTGATGACATACAAGGACAATTTCATAGAGGTACACAAGCACAAAAGATTATAGAAGAAAAGCTATTAACCAAGCCAATAGAACCATTAAATGTTAAAAGTGCAGGTAAACATGCTTCTGTAAAAGATGCAGAAAATTGGGCAGCTCTACATGTTGCTAATAAAGTTGATTATTCTAAAATAGAAGATATTAAGGTTGTAAATGCAATTAATAAAAATCTATTAGACTTAAAAAATAAAGGTTATGGATTTTATGATAAAATTGAACCATTACCTGCAAGACAATTTAAAAAAGGAATTTTTGCTTCAACAGATACAGTATTTTACTATGGGGGATTAGCAAACAATCATGATAATTTAACTAAATTAATTAAAAAACATCAAAAAGATGGTTGGTTTATTAAATCTAAAAATCCAATAAAACAAGCTATAGACCATGAATTTGGGCATAATCTAACTCATTACCACTTGAGTAGAATGAAGGATAGAAATAGAAATTTAGGTAAAGCAATAAGTAAATTAAAATCAAAATACACAAGAGGATTAACTGCTATTAATAAAAAACATGGTGTAAATGGTTTATTTCTTGACAGGATTCCTTATAAATTAAAGAATGGTAGGCAAGAAAGTCTGTCAGATTCAGCTAAACTGAATTGGAAAAAAGATAGGGATGAATGGTTTGTATCAAGATATGCTTCAACAGATGCTGATGAGTTTGCAGCAGAATGTTTTAGTATGGCATTAAACTCTGATAAAGTTTCTCCTGTTGCTAAAGAGTTTATGGATATTTTAATAAAGGAGAAAATCATTGATAGTTATTAGTCCTATATGCTTGGAATGTAAACATTTTAATAGTTTGGATAATGATAAGTTAAGCTGTAAACCATATGCAGATGGGATTCCTAAAGAAATTATTACCTCAGAACATGACCATACAAAACCATTTAAAGGAGATAATGGCATACAGTTTGAGCCTATTGAGGATTTAAATGATAGATAAAAAGTTTTTTAAGATAGGTGCTAATGTAGTTGCTAAGTTCAGGAAGCATACCTTTGAAAAGGCTTTAGATATTAATGGTAAGAAGTTTAAAGGTTATTCAGCTAAATATGGTGCTGATAAAAGAGCAAACAAATTTAAAAGACAAGCAACAGAGTTTGCTAACTCAACTGCACCTGTATTATCTTCTGATTTAATGAGGGATTGGAAATTGAGAAAAGTTACTAATAGTGGATTCTCATTTGGTACTGTTGCATTTGGTGATAGGGTTAAACATCTTGAAAAAAGAGGTAGAGTTATTGCAAGAGAAAACAAAGCACTACCAAAAGAAATTGAAAAATATCTTATGAATGAAGCAGAAAAGTATGTAGAAAAAAAATTAAAGAAAACAAAAGGTGGTACATTTAATGTTTAATCACATAATAATATTTATGTGGTTTTTTATGATCTATATCACAGAAATTAATCCAATAACTAACTCACAAAAGAGGTAAATATGTCTGAAGATAACAAAGCTGTACAAGGTGATAAAAACACAGAAACAAATAATAGCACACAAGCTACAAAAAACAATGAAGTTCCATATAGTAGATTCCAAGAGGTGAATGAACAAAAGAATGAATACAAGAAGCAGATGGAGTTAATGCAAACTAAATTAGGTGATATAGAAGCTGCTCAGTCTAAGGCAAGAGAAGAAAAAATGTTGAAAAATGAAGAATATACAGCACTTATTGCTGAAAAGGATGCAGAGATTTCAAAGTTGAATGGGATTGCTAAAGAATGGAACACCTATCAAGAAAATACTAAGGCTCAACTCATGGAGCAATTACCTGAAAATAAAAGGGAATTTGCTGATGGGATGCCATTAGAAAAACTGCAAAAATATGTATCTGTTGAGGTACAGGCAACAGTTTCAAATGCAGGTAAAACAAACTCATCAAGGCAAGGTGTAACACCTTCAGGTGGTGAATTTGGTGGATATAATTCATGGGAAGAATTTGCTATGAAAGATCCAAAAGGTGCTGAAAAAGCAATAGAACATGAAACAAGTAATTATATAAAATAACTTGACTGAAGGCTTAAAAAAGCAGTTGAAGGAAAGTAAAATTTAGAGGTCAGAAATGGCAAATACAGATGTAGGTATTGCAGCAGGTGGCTTAGGTAAAACAATAGCAGCAGCAATAGTTCAATTTAACAAGGCAGCAGTTACACCAGCTACTGTATCAATGGCAGCAGCACAACAAGGTTCAAATGTTGTTCAGTTTCCTGTTTATGCTAAATTAGGTGTATCAGATGTAACTAATGAAGCAACAGGTGATGAAGATACAGAAGTGGCAGCAACAAGTATTACAACAGCAGCTACCAATGTAGAGGTGTTGAGAAATCACATCAATGCAAGGGTAACAGATTTAGCTGCACATGGTAATGCAGATGCTTTAATGGTTAATGCAGGTCAAGTATTAGGTAATGCAGTAGCAGCAGAGTTTGATGCTAATATATGTGCATTATATGATGGTTTTGCAACATCTAAAGGTACTGATGATTCACTAAGATTCATTGATATTATGGATGCTTTAGCTTCATTAGAAACTAATGATGCACCAAGACCATATTCAGCAGTATTACATCCACAACAAATGTATGGATCATTTGGTTTATCTAATGATTTGGCAATTACACAAACATCTTCATCAACAGGAGCATTTGCACATGGTGGTGCTATGTCAGTTGGTGAACAGTTTTACAAAGCAGGGTTTGTTAGTAATATAGCAGGTATTGATTTCTATACATCACCACAAGTTATTGATGGTGCAACAGGTAGAAAAAAAGGTGCTATATATGCAAAGACTGCTATTGGTGCAGGGTTTATTGATTTTGGTGCAGGTAATTTTATACAAATTGCTACTGAAAGAAATGAACTTGGTGCTTCAACTAACATAGTTGCTAATGGCTATTGGGCTGTTAGTGAATTAGTTGATTTACATGGTGTTG
>VTLG01013782.1_pt1 | contig 11102 bp, 12 predicted proteins | sample 4694571 | NCBI WGS metagenome assembly VTLG01 (sample SAMN12604809, study PRJNA352737) | marine metagenome | biome: ENVO:00000447; feature: ENVO:00000209|ENVO:00000569|ENVO:01000036; material: ENVO:00002151; isolation source: viral sequences binned using virsorter ... | reverse complement strand
AGTATAAAGTGGAGTTTTACGAAAAAACCCAAACTTTTAGGCAAAGGCCCCACCACGATTGGACCAGCCATGCGGCGGATGCATTCCGGTATTTGGCGGTGTCTTTACAAGAGGACCAGTATGAGAACAGACAGACTCGCGCTATATCCGATTATGACCCTATGGACCCCTACGGGTCATACCATAGGCGGCAGGATAGGGCTGAAGGGTCAAGTGGGTGGTTTCCTTGGTAGTTAGAGAATTAGTCGCTGGAGATGAAGCCCCTTTAATTAAGTTGGGGCGCGAGATGTGGGAAGAGTCCGCGAATTTTAATAGACACCCCCTTAATGAAGAAAAGTTAAAGCAGTTAGCCCTAGCTGTATATACGTCTGATTTTTTAGCGTGTTTTATAGCCAGTAACGATAAGGGGCCACAAGGCATTTGGGTAGGTGGTGTGCACCCCTTATGGTACTCAGATGATTTATCAGTGCATGACATAGTTTTTTATGTACGAAAACAGTATAGGGGATCATCAGCCGCTCTAAAGTTAGTTAAATCAGCGGAGAAGTGGGGGCAGTCTATGGGAGCGTCAGAAATTAATATAGGTTTAAGTTCAGGCATTGACACAGAAAAAACTTCATGCTTTTTTAATAAATTATCATATATGCATAATGCGGTCCAAATGACCAAGGAGCTTAATAATGTGCTTTAGTCAGCCTTCTACCCCTCCGCCCCCTCCGCCCCCTCCTCCACCCACTGTGAATACTGCGGAAGTTTCTGCCGCAAGAGAAAATGAGCGTAAACGCAGAATGGCTGCTGCGGGTAGAAGTTCTACTCTTCTTACAGGTGGGATGGGTATTACAGAGGATGCCCCAGCACAAAAGAAAACGTTGGGGGCCTAATGCCTTCTGGTGTATCACTAAAAAAGGGGTCGTCTAGAAAGTCAGTTAGTTCAAATATTAGAACTCTTCTTACGGACGGGTATCCTCAAAAGCAAGCAGTAGCTATAGCTATGCGAAAAGCTGGCAAATCTAAAAAATCTAAGGGGTACTAGTTATGCCTATGGACGCTAAACAGAATATGCATCGCCAAAGAAGCATGGCGGGTGATCGTGAATCATGGGACACACACTGGCAGGAAGTGTCAGAGCTTGTACTTCCAAGGCGTTCTGATTTTGTAGGTGCACGTGCCAAGGGGGACAAGAGAGGGCTAAAAGCAGTAGATTCGTCTGCTATCATAGCTAACGAACTTCTTAGTGCGGGTTTACATGGTATGTTAACTAACCCTGCGTCTAAATGGTTTACTCTACGGGTTAACGATCCGAATATGATGGAGGCCCGTGGGGTTAAGTTGTGGTTAGAAGAGGTAGAAAGGTTAATATTTGCAGAGTTGCATGCCGCCGCCTCTGGATTTACTTCACATATGCATGAATTATATTTAGACCTTACAGCATTTGGCACGGCTGTGATGTTTATAGGAACAGACGATCTAGGTAACGTTACGTTTTCTACTCGTCATTTAAAAGAGTGCTTTTTGGCTGAGGACCCGTATGGTCTTGTAGATACTGTATATAGAAAGTTTGAGTATACAGTTAGACAGATCAAGCACCGCTGGCCCGATTCTCATGGAGAAAGAATTCAAAAGCTCTGGGACGCTCAAAAGTATGATGATAAGTTTGAAATACTTCATGCAGTATACCCCCGTAAGGAGCGTGACCCAAAACTTAAAACAACTGAAAATCTCCCCGTAGCCTCTGTATACATATTGTGTAAGGATGAGATAATCCTATCTGAGGGGGGATTTGAAGAAATGCCATATATGACACCCCGTTGGTCAAAAGTTGCGGGAGAGATATATGGAAGAGGCCCCGGACTTAATAGCCTTCCTGATATTAAAATGCTACAAGAAATGGCTAAAACTATTATTAAATCTGCACAAAAAATAGTAGACCCCCCTTTAATGGCTGAAGATGATAGCGTTTTAGGGCCTGTTCGCACTGTTCCAGGAGGTTTAAATTTTCGTCGTCCCGGTTCCGATTACGTGCGTCCTTTAGAAACTAGAGCTAATATACCTATTGGTTTAGAAATGATGCAGGACCTTAGAAATAGAATTAGAGAGGGGTTTTATATAGACCAGCTACAGCTACATCAGGGTCCTCAAATGACGGCTACCGAAGTATTACAAAGAACTGAAGAAAAACTCAGACTGCTTGGACCAGTTCTTGGAAGGTTACAATCTGAGTTGCTTTCTCCTTTGGTAAATAGAGTATTTGGCATACTTACTAGGTCTGATAAATTACCTCTACCTCCTCCAGAACTAGAAGGCATGGACTACCAAGTTGAATATGTATCTCCTTTAGCACGTGCTCAAAGGCAGGTAGAGGCCAATGGATTGATGAGGGTGTTTGAGATAGGCAATCCTGTGTTTACAGTCGATCCTAGTACAGCATCTGTACTAAATGGCCCAGACGTTGTAAGGTGGCTTGGTGATTTATTTGGCGTACCCTCTTCGTTATTTAAGTCTGAAGAGGAGCTTCAAGCTTTAGTAGAGGCCCAGCAACAGCAACAACAAATGGCTCAAATGATGCAAATGGCAGAAATGGCAGATAAGGGGGCGGGGGCCGCACAAAAATTAGCTGGGGCCTCTAATGCCATTACCCCTCAATAAAGTTAAGCAGTTAAAGAATGATTATAGTATAGTCTTTAACTCGCCCGAAGGAAGACGAGTCCTTCATGATATACTCAAGAATACTCATATTCTTGAGCCGACCTTCAGCACTGACTCCATACAAATGGCGTTTAATGAGGGGGCAAGAAACGAAGCACTTCGTGTCCTGTCAATCCTACAATTTAAACCCGAAGATTTTGTGCAAATCGCACAGGAGGTAAATGATGAGTGAAGAGTCTGTTGAAGTAGTTGAAGAGTCTCAACCAGAAACCGTAACTGAGGTTGCTCCCGAAGATTGGAAAAGTGCTCTACCTGAGGACATACGGGACAATCCAAATTTTGCTAAATACACATCGATGGAAAGTTTTGCTAAAGGCCATCTAAACGCCGTGTCCATGCTTGGTAAAGAGCCTGAGTTAAAAGTGCCGGATAGTGAGGATGACCGTAATGAATTTTATAACAAATTAGGCCGTCCAGATGAGCCTAATGGGTATAAGTTTAATGAGTTTGAGGCTCCCGAAGATTTAAAGGAGTATGTTCAAGGCAGAGAAGAGTCCTTTAGACAGACAGCTCATAAAATTGGGCTATCTGCTGAGCAAGCCTCTGAGCTACATAAGTGGTACATGGAGGGCAATATGGATAATGCTAAATCCATGGAGGAAAATCGTAATCAAATTCAGCAAGAAGGGTTTAATGCTTTAAAATCTGAGTGGGGCGAGGCGTATGATAAAAATTTAAAAATGTCCCAGTTAGCTTTAGGGGAGTTTGCAGACGCGGACTTTGTTAATTATTTAGAACAAACGGGATTGGGGGACCATCCCGCTATGATCAAGGCTTTCCATACTATATCTGAGGGTATGATAGGGGAGGGAAAACTTGAAGCCAGCACTGATACGTCTCAAACTCCTGCGGCGATTGATGCTAAAATCGCAGAGATAATGGCTAACCCTAAATATTGGGATGAAGGAAGTTTGGAACGTCCAGCACTAGTGCGTGAAGTTCATTCATTAATGGAGAAAAAGCACCCACAAGAGGCCCGAACTTGACAGCTATTATTGTTTGATGTTTTAATAAGAATAGGCGTTACATTAGATACCTGTTTTACAGCCTAAGTAGCGTATCGCCCGTCAAAAAGGCCGGAATTTCCGATACCCTTTAAGATAGGTTTTGGAATCCACTTTTGAAAAGGATGGTGCGATATGAGCACTCAAATAACTACAGCATTTGTAGAACAATACTCTGCAAATGTTCAGCACCTTGCGCAACAGAAAGGTTCTAGGTTGCGTAGTGCAGTCGTCAACGAAACAGTTGTCGGCAAAAATGCGTTCTTTGAGCAAATTGGTAAAACAGCAGCGCGACAAAGAACTAGTAGGCATTCCGATACCCCCCGTATGGACACCCCCCACGCGAGACGTAGGGTTTCCTTGACGGATTATGATTGGGCGGACCTCATAGACAATGAGGATCGCGTAAGGATGCTTATTGATCCTACTTCTCCGTATGCTCAAGCGGCGGCTAACGCTATGGGTCGTGCAATCGACGAAGCTATTATAGCGGCGGCAGACGGAACGGCTTACACGGGAGTTGATGGGTCAACCAGCACTTCTTACACAGCCGGAAACACTGTTGATGTCCAAGTTGGTATTAGCCCTGCTGCTGATACTGGTCTGAATGTCGGCAAACTTCGTGCGGCTAAACAAATTCTTGATGCTAATGAGGCAGACGATGAAGATCGTTTTATGATCATCAATGCTAAACAGCTTCAAAACTTGTTGGGTCAAACAGAAGTTACCAGCTCTGACTATGCTAATGTGAAGGCTCTCGTTAATGGTGAAGTGAATACCTTCCTTGGTTTTCAGTTTCTCCGTACGGAGCTAATTGGCACAGACAGTAACAGCGACCATAAAGTGTTGTACTTTCAGAAGAAAGGGCTACTTTTGGGCGTTGGTCAAAATCCTCAGGCTAAAATTTCAGAGCGTGATGATAAGAACTATGCCACCCAAGTTTTCTATTCAATGGCTATCGGGGCGACTCGTATGCAAGAAGAGTTGGTTGGTTATATTGAATGTGACCCAACTTAAGGAGGGACTGAAATGGGTACTAAAAACACTTCTCTGGTCACAAATTTTGAGGCCACCCCTCCAAGCTTGAACGATGCTGCCGAACTACACGGTCGTGTACGGATAGCTCAGGGGACTGTGGCTCTTGCCGCAGGGGACACCAACGATAACGATATTGTTATGTTGGCTCCCATCCCATCAAATGCAACTGTACCCCATATATTTATTGGGTCGGATACATTCGGTGGTTCTTGTACTTTCAACGTAGGCATCTACACAACTGCTGGTGTTGTTAAAGACGAAGATGTTTTTGCAACTGCGGTAGCTGATGCGGGTGCAATGGCTGATGTACGTCACGAAGTCGCAGACATTAATACTTGCGGCCAAAAGATGTATGAGTTAGCTGGGGATTCAACTGATCCTGGTGGTTTCTACTATCTTGCGGCAACGATGCATGCAGAAGGCGGAACTGGCGGTGATATGAGTTTTATCATCCATTACGTTGTTGACTAGCGGATTAGGGGGGTTTAATCCCCCCTTTTCTTTTGAGGTAAAACCATGGCTTCAGAAGTTTCAATTTGTAATCTCGCTCTCACAAAAATTGGTGAAGATCAGATAATATCCTTGTCAGAGAATAGTAAAGCGGGTCGTCTTTGTAATTTACATTATTCTACTACTAGAGACGCTGTACTAAGAAGTCATATATGGAACTTTGCGATAAAAAGAGTAGAATTAGCTCTTAGCACCACAACCCCCGCATATGATTATGCCTACCAATTTGCTTTACCTGCTGACTACATACGAATTTTAGAAACTAATCTCACCAATACAGCTGAGTGGAAAATTGAAAACGGATTCTTGCTTGCAGATAGCGATTCGGTTAAAGTGCGGTATCTTGCTCAAATTACAAACCCAAATGAATTTGATGCATTATTTATAGAGGCTTTTTCCTCCAGACTTGCCGCAGAGTTAGCCATACCTCTTGCAGATAGTTTGAATATGTCAAAAATGATGTTTGATTTATATTCTAGTAAAATTGCAGAGGCTAGGACTATGGACGCTGTAGAAGGCACTCCAGATAATATAGAGGCAGATTCTTGGTTAAACGCTAGAGTTGGTCTTGTAACGGCAACGTCTACCTCTACGTCATGACTAGAGCTACTTATATTCAAACTAATTTTACTGCGGGGGAAGTTTCCCCCCGTTTACATTCTAGAGTTGATGTTACTAAGTACGCAAATGCATGTAAAACCCTTGAGAATATGATAGTTATTCCCCAAGGAGGAGCTTCTAGACGAGGGGGAACAAAATTTATTGCAGAGGGTAAAACAAATAATAAAAAAGTCAGGCTCTACCCTTTTGAGTTTTCAGTAACCCAAGCATATATGTTAGAGTTTGGCGATCAGTACATTAGGTTTTATAAAGATCAGGGGCAGATACAAGAATCTACAAAAGCCATCAGTGCCGTTACTCAGGCCAACCCCTGCGTGGTAACGGCTAATTCCCACGGATATAACAATGGTGAAGAAGTATATATATCCGGTGTTGTTGGGATGACTGAATTAAATGGTAAGCACTATAAAGTAGCTGATAAAACTACTAATACTTTTGAATTGCAAAATATGTTATCCTCTGATATAAACAGTTCAGGGTTTACCGCATATTCTTCTGGGGGGACAGCGGCTAGGGTATATACTATTACTTCTCCTTATTTAGAAGCTGAATTATATGAACTACAGTTTACTCAATCTGCGGACATATTGTATATATCCCATAAAAATCACGAGCCAAGAACTTTATCTCGTACAGGGCATACTAGCTGGACGTTGGCTACTTATGAGTTGTTGTCTGGGCCTATGTTGTCGGCCAATACCACAACAACTACTTTAACTCCAAGTGCAACGTCTGGTTCAGGCATTACCATTACAGCTTCTGCAATTGCGGGTATTAATGGAGGTGCAGGGTTTGCGGCCTCTGATGTAGGTAGAATTATCCGTATAAAGCATTCTTCTGATGTAGGGTTCGCTAAAGTTACGGGGTTTACTGATACCACCCATGTTACTGCTACTTCAACTACGGATTTTGGGGCTACTACAGCATCATCGGATTGGTCTTTAGGGTATTTTTATACGGATAATTGGCCCTCTTGTGTAGCGTTTTATGAGCAAAGGCTAGTGTGGGCGGGTGCTCCACAGTACCCACAATTGATGGCTTTTAGTGTGTCTGGGGATTATACTAATCATTTAGCGGGGTCTTCTGCTGATGACGCTATGGTGTACACAATTGCAACGGACCAAGTTAACGCTATTCAATGGATGAACCCTGGGCCTGTTCTGTCTGTTGGAACAGCAGGCGGAGAATTTATTGTGTCGGCTTCTGCTGAGGACGAGGCTCTTACCCCTACAAACGTTCGTGTTGTTCGACATACCACCTTTGGTAGTGCGGATATTAGTGCTCTTCGTGTATCAAATGTGGTATTATTTATACAAAGGGCAAAGCGAAAAATCAGGGAATTTGTATATAAATTTGAATCTGATACGTATGTGGCCCCTGATTTAACTTTATTGTCTGAACATGTAACAAAAACAGGTATAATTCAGATAGATTATCAACAGGAACCGGATTCTATCTTATGGTGTGTCCTAACTGATGGCACATTGTTAGGAATGACTTATCAAAGGGACCAAGAAGTAATTGCGTGGCATAGACACATAGTTGGGGGGGTATCAGATACAGCGGGGACACAAGCTCAAGTTGAATCTGTTGCAGTTATTCCAGGAACAGCTGATGATGGCGCGGGTATTGATGAAATATATGTTGCGGTTAAGAGGTACATAAATTCGGCAGAGCGCAGGCATATTGAACGAATCACTCCGGGATTAGAACTTACAAATTCACAAGAGGAGTCTTTTTTTGTAGATAGTGGATTATCCTTAAATACCCCTGTTACAATTACAGCGGCTACTTCTGCGGACCCTGTTGTAGTTACGGCTACTTCTCATGGCTTTAGTGACGGGGATGTAGTAAAGATACGTGATGTTAAGGGTATGACAGAAGTTAACAGCCGTAGCTTTATAGTTGCAAGTAAAGCTACAAATACTTTTTCTTTAGTACCAAATTCTAGCCCCCTATCCGCTAGTATTACGGCGATTACTAAGGCGAATCCTGCGGTGGTAACTGCAACTTCCCATGGGTTGTCGAATGCCGATAAGATATATATTTCTGATGTTGCAGGAATGACTCAGGTTAATGGGTTGGTGTTTACAGTAGCAAACAAAACTGATAATACATTTCAGTTGTCGGGTATTAATAGTTCAGGGTATGGTACATACGCATCTGGCGGGTACATACGTCATGCGGAAAACGGTACGGCGTTTACAACGTATGTATCTGGGGGTACAGTTAGAGTACAGACCACATCAATTACGGGGCTGGATCATTTAGAGGGACAGTCAGTAAGTATTCTAGGTGACGGGGCTGTGCAACCATCTAAAACAGTATCTAGTGGTGCAATTACTTTGTCTACATCAGCTAGTATTGTTCATGTGGGCCTTCCGTATACATCAAAATTGGTTACTTTAAACATTGAAGCAGGTAGCCAAGATGGTACAGCGCAATCTAAAACTAAACGTATTAATGAACTTACAGTAAGACTTTACAGATCATTAGGTATGTCTGCTGGCCCAGAAGGAGGTACTTTAGATGTTGTTCCCTTTAGAGATAGTTCTGACGCTATGGATGTTGCTACCGCTTTATTTACAGGGGATAAAAGTTTACCATACCCAAAGGGGTATGAAACCAGTGCAAATATCGAGATACAGCAGACGGACCCACTACCCCAGACTGTTTTGGCGTTAATAACTAAACTTAATACGAATAATTAGGTGATATTATGTGTTTAGGACCAGAAGTAGCATTGGCTTTGTCCCTTGCAGGATCAGCTTTCGGAGCGTATGGGCAAATTCAACAGGGCAAGGCGGCTAAAAGAGCGGCAGATTATAATGCGGCAATTCAACGCAATCAGGCTATAGCTGCTAAGCAAAAAGCTGAGTTTGATGCGGACAGACAACGACAAGTAGCCGCCGCCCAAAGAGCACAAGCACGTGCGGGTTTTGCTAAGGGCGGTGTTGTAATGGAAGGAACACCCCTATTAGTGCTTGAAAGTTCTGCGGAGCAAGCAGAGTTAGACGCTCAAGCCATATTATATGGGGGCGATGTACAAGCTACAGGGTATGAGGCCCAAGCGAATTTATCTGAAATGGAGGGGGCATCGGCTAAAAAAGCTGGGTATATTGGCGCAGGAACAACTTTATTAACGGGCGCAGGTAAAGCAGGTTCGCTTTATGAATTAACAAAGTAGGACTTTAAGTATGCCACGTATACCAACATATAGACGAGTTGCAACGATTCCGGGGCCAGAGGGCATGGCTATGCCCCGCGCTACTGCCGCTGCTTTTGGGGGTCTTGAAGGTAGAGCCATGGAAGTTGGGGGGAAAGAAGTTAGCAATGTATTTTTGCAAATAGGTAAGGAAAAATCGACTAAAGAGGCCCAGATATACGCCAATAAAATAGTGTCTGAGCAAAGAGCGCACTTTGCTGAAAGGTCAGTAATACTTAGACGGACAACGGACGGAGATATTGCCCCTGTTCTAGATGTTGAGATGAAAGATGCAGTAGCAACAGCGCAAGCAAATGCTCCGAATAAAGCCGCCTTAGAAAAAGTTACTATGGGCCTACGAACCATGTTTGGTACTATGAGGGCCAGAGAAATTGGAGCTGATTCACAGTACCAAGACGCTAGGCTACTACAGTCAAATGATACTGCTCATGAATCTGATAAATCAGCAGTATATAATAGCCCCTCATTATTATTTTCAACAGTTGAGGCTACCAAAAAACGAATTGATAGTTTAGCCATTGATCCAAATACAAAAAGAGAGAAGACTGCAGAGGCGGTGTTTGCGTTAGGTGAGGCGGCTTATAGAGGTAGTATAGAGTCTAGCGAAAAATCGGCTCAAAATGTACTAAAAGAGTTACAGGACCCTAGTAAAAGTGATGATATAGCTAAAGTTTTAAAACAGTCTGACAAAGATAAGCTAATTCGGTATGCAGACCAGACTATTAGAACTCATCAGGCAGAAAGAACGCGATTAGCTACTCAAAGAAGATTGGAGCACACAGACAATCAGAGAGATATAAAAGAAGATTTGATGGTAAAATTTGCTGATCCTAAACAAACGGTTACTATGGAAACGGTTAGAAAGTATCAATTAGATAATGGAGCCACACCGGACGGGAGCACTATTTCTTTTTTTCATAATTTGCTTAGAGTTGCCGCGTCGGGGGACCCTGCCCCTCCAGCGTCGGAAAGAGTTTCTAAATATGAATCGTTATTAGAACAAGTTGATACTCTAACGGGGGACCCAGAAAAGCATTCAAGTGGTATTTATGCACAAGAAGATGTTATAGATGCGGCTGTTTTATCTAGACATATTACTACAGCACAGGGGGCTTCATTAAGAAAAAGATTGTTTGCTGATTTTGATTCTAGGCGCAAATTATTAGAAAATCTTTTTAAAAAACGCATTACCAAGTCTAACCCAGTTACGGGGCTTGTAGATATTAGGGGTGATGAGCTATATATGCAAGCGTTTGCAAAAATTGATGACATAATAGACAGAGCTATTAAGGCGGAAAAGCCTTTAGCTGATTTATATGATCCCACTAAAGACGATTATATAGGTAAACAACTTGAAAATTATGTACGAACTCCACAACAAATAATAAAGGATATGGCATCACAATTCGGAGTAGATCAGGGGATACCAGAGGGGGGATCTAACGACGACACTATTAAAAATCTTAAAAAACTACTAAAAGACAAGTTTGGTATTAATTTATGACCATACTTAAAGAAATATACAATAGTGGGATGGACCCAGACTTATCGGGCCAAGCTTTATCTCTTATGAGAAAAGAGGCACTTACAGCGGGGCATACAAATCACGACTTTGATAAAGCAATTGGACTTGTACCCTTTGATACTTCTCCCTTTCAAGAGTGGATGGTGGATAAAGCCCGTGAAGTCTATGGGGAGGACGGGGGAAAGTTTACTAGAGAATTTTTTACATTAGATGATTTTTTACAAGCGGGTTTTGAACAGTCGGTTGTGTCTCTAGCTGTCCAACCACAGTCAAAGGAAGCAAAAAGAGCCGCAAATTTAGAAAAATCCATAGTACAAGAGGGGGCACAAGCTTTAGGCACAGTTACGGGTGATTTGCCAGCCTTCGTTGCGGGGTTTATAGGCGGTACTATGGCGGGTATAAAAACTGGCCCAGGAGCAGTTGTGACGGGATTTGCGGGGTCTTTTGCTTTACCTGCCGTTCTTAGAACAGT
>VTLG01009139.1_pt1 | contig 11103 bp, 18 predicted proteins | sample 4694571 | NCBI WGS metagenome assembly VTLG01 (sample SAMN12604809, study PRJNA352737) | marine metagenome | biome: ENVO:00000447; feature: ENVO:00000209|ENVO:00000569|ENVO:01000036; material: ENVO:00002151; isolation source: viral sequences binned using virsorter ... | reverse complement strand
CGTCTATGTATTTCGTTTTTACCTGCGATACGTGAGCCTCTTGAGCGATCAGAAGGACGCCATCGACAACCCTTCATGTTCATTTGCTCTGCTAACGATGGCCCAGTATCGCCACGGTTGTGCCACAAAGAGCTATCAAGCACACCGTATCTCATGCCTCCATCTTTTGCTTCTACTTCTAGTATCATATCTGCTAAATCAGAAGCAGTAACTTTTGATACATACATCTCACGATAAACTATAAGCTGTTCATCAGGAGCAATAGTAAACCAAAGAACCCCAGTGTAACTGCCATAACCATAATCACACGCACGAAAACGTACCCAGTTGTTAGGAACGTCAAACTGTTCGATAACGTGGGTAGCTCTGTCAAATTCGGGAAACGCTGCTCCTTCACTGATATCCCAGTTTCCTTCAAGGAGTTGCTTCCTCTGATGCTCTGGTAGTGATAAGAGCATGGCTTCATAGTCACCCTCTTCGGCAAGGTATGGATTATCGAAGAGTGACGCAGGAATAAACCTACGCTTAAATAAAGGCTGACCTTCCTTACTGTGTCCTTTAGGGAACTTAATTGTTTTACCTGATTCAATGTCTGTAGCCCAAAAAGGTTTACCTGCTGCTGCAGGATCAATAAACATTTTCTTTACCCAAGCATGTCCAGCACCACCTGGGTTTGTTGTAGCCCTCATGTAAAGTCCTAGTTCTTTACTGTATGTGCTACGAAGACGTGACCTCATATAATCCCAAGCGTAAGGTGTAGGCCATTGAGTAAGTTCGTCAAATCCAATCCAGTTAAAAGCCTGTCCTTGGTAACGTGTGACATCGGTATCTTTATCCAGATACGACATCCACAATCTTCCACCTTTAGGAGATATCCATTGAGACTTTCGTTCTGACCATTTGATTCCCGGAACTGCACGTGGATACAACTCCTGTGATTTCTGTATAAGTTCTCTTAGTTCTTCCGTTGTGTGTCGTACAAGGAGTCCAGAGAAATGTGGGTTGTTCAGGCCGTGTAATGGATCTGCTAACATAGCATAGCTTTTACCACCACCTGCTGCCCCACCATACAACACTTCTCTTTCAGAAGAACTCAAGAAGGTGGTCTGTGGACCATCATTCGGTTTGAATACAACTTCTTGTGCTTCTTCCACGTCATAGTCAGGGGCTACTACCTGCGCTGGGATAGTTTCATGCTGGGGGGCTTCTATCTCCGCTGGCTTCTGAGTATGCACCGACTCCTTGTGTTTCGAGCTTCTCGATTTCCGAGAGCGTTTCTTCGAGCCACTTGGCAAGCTTACGTTTAATGATAGATGCTTTTCTACGTCTTTGCTCAACTTCTATTCTCTTCTTTAGACCCATATGTGATATGTATCGGCCTGTTTCTTTACTCAGCCATTGTGCTACTGCTCTGTAGCTATATTGTCTGAGGTGACGTTTTGCAAGCTCTAAAGCTTCTAACTCATGTTCAATAGGTACAAGTAATCTATCATTGTCAGGATCTAGTTCGTAACCAAACGGTATCTTTTTTGTTAGCCTGACAATCTTGTGCCATTGTTTGTTATGCGTTTTAGGAGGCTTTGGTAATTGCCAATAGCCTAGTTCTCTTTGTGGTATTATTCGTTTTCACCTTCTTTGGGTGGTAAGTAGAAGATGCCACCACCGCTAGTGACATCTACTTTATCTACTTTACCAAGTCCTGCTCTATCGAGCAAGTCTTTTGCTGCTACCATCTTTTCTTTTATGCCTAGTTCTGTTGGATCATATAGCGCACCAACCATAGCCATAGCAGCTTTAGGAGCAGTACGTGCAAAATATGTGCGAGTTTTCTCACCGATCTCATCTTTTAAAGATTCAACAATCGCTGCAGTGTTACTGTTATCACCGTAACCTGCCAGTTTTTTAGCAGCGACAACATCACCATTAGCTTCATCAAATAGTACATCTAAGAATCGCTGCTGCTTATCCGTTAGATTCCTTGCCATATATTGCTTCCCTTATCTGTGACCGACCTATGCCTAAGTCGTTTAACTCTCTGTCGGTCATCATGTGCATCATACGAAAGTCTGCACGTTTTTGTTGTCTAATACAATGGTTATTCCAAAGTTTTTGTAAAAAGTTTTTCATAGCACTATCTCCTTTGTTTGTGTGCGGAGATAGTTATACTTAAATATAGGTCAGGTAGTAGTACCTATTATTGCATAACCGCTATGCTATTTTTTACCACCTTTTGCGCCACCTTTGGTACGCATTTTTAGTGGTCTAGCAGCAGGGGCTAAGAAACCACCTCTTGCCATTTTCTTCATTCCACCTTTGGCATAACCCTTTTTCATCATACCACCTTTGGCATAACCTTTCTTCTTCATCATGCCACCTTTATTCATTTTACCTTTACCGTCAGCAGCATAGAAAGGAACCATCTTTCCTTCTTTGTTCTTTACCATTTTAAGACCACCTTTTGCGTAGCCTTTTTTCTTCATCATACCACCTTTAGCGTAGCCTTTCTTTTTCATTTTCATGCCACCCATTGCGTAACCTTTTTTCTTCATACCATGTTTCATTGATATTCTTTATCCTCGCTATATAGATTGTTAAAAACTCGTTGCGTATCCCATACATAGTCTACGTTTTCTTTTGAGTTGAACATATGTTGATTAGGCTTAAAGTCTGGCGCACCTTCTCCAGTTTCAAACCAAGCTGGGTGAGTTACTCTCACTCTGTTATTGGGTAACGCAACTATGTTACCAGTATAATCTCCTGCATCTAGTAGTTCTAATACATGAGACTGTTTATGCTGCGCTGGATCATCAGCGACTTCATTATCTGTATAGTCTACCGTAAAGTAATATTTAGCAGGGTAGAACTCTCCATCTACTTTAGCTATCCAAGGAGCAGGACTTGCTCGTTCTAGCTTGTATACGGAATGTGTATGAGACATACAATCCCAAGGTTGTGCTAAATATGGTGGTAACTCATCAGGCCATTCATCCAACGGTGTATCAGCTACTAGTGCGGTCAGTGGCATTCTAGCCCACATAGCACCACCATGTACGTTTGGTGAATCATCTTCATCTGACTCACATCCTGTGAATATTACTTGAAAGCTTAGTGTCCTGTTTGGCATTGTAGTAACACCAATTACCATAGCATGTAAAAATTCACCGTGGTATTCTTCTAGGTTTTTAGTATATTCTCTTCTTACCCATGCTTTGAAATAGGGTATGCTACTTGTTAGATACGGCATTATGTTTCCTTCGCAAGTCTGCTTTTCCTGATTTAAAGACATTAGCTATTGCTGTCTTACCCATCACTTTAGCACGTTGTTCACCTACAGTCAATATCTGTATCTTTCTTGCGTAAGGTTTCTTTATTCTTTTTACTTTTGATACTGTAGCTTTTGCATCTGCCATAGTTGCAAATTTGATACCTACAGTGTCTTTAGGGTTTTCATCTGTGTATAGTCTACGTCCAGACCCTTTAGGTTTTTTACCTGTTCCTACTTTTGGGTCTTTCTTTTTTCTCATGATTTTCTTTTTTTACCTGATGCTGTTACAGACCATTTAACTTTTTTTGGTCCTGTCTTTTTTGCTGCTTCAGCTTTACTAATTCTACCTGCTACCTTTGCAGGTCTACAAGCTGGGTATGGTCTGTTCTTATCTTTTTTACCAGAACGTCCACACTTCTTACCTGTCTTTACGTCACGCCAATCTTCTTTGAACCACTTAGTGAGTCCACCTTCAGCGTAACCTCTACGACTTTCTAGTACGTGTCTTGACTTTTGCAACTGAGCCTCCCTTGCTGTAAGTACCCCCACGTTTTTTGTAGGTCTTAACTAACCAAGCACTTCCATATGCACTAGGCCAAGTCTTAAACTTTTTCTTAGCTTCGCTCTTTACTCTAGCATATAATTTTTTATTTTTAGGTTCTGCCATTATATCACCATTTTGTTTTATTTGCCCAGTAAGCTGCACTAGTCTTACCTTTAGCAATATTCTTTGAGTGTCTTGCTTTAAAAGATTTACGTTTCTTTTTCATCTTATCAGACTCACCTGCTTTAGGTTTACCTGCAGTCTTAGCCCCCTGCTGACCATAACGAATAGTAAGAGGATCACCATTTGGTTTTGTAGTTACAACAATGTGTGACTTTGTAGGATGGCTAGGTGTACGCTTTGGTTTGTTGATACCAGAAACGCCAGCACGTTTTACTGCTGCTTTACGTTTCTCAGCCTGAGTCATTGCCATTACTTGCCTCGAATCTTCTTATAGAGGGTTTTCAACCAAGCTATCATACGCTTTCCAAATGTCATTAATTTCTGTTTGAATAACATCTAACTTGTCTCCTATGCCATTTGTTATAGTCGTTGCTTTGTCTACTTGACTACGTAGGTCTAATAATACCTTCTGCTGCTCTAGTATCTGCTGCATGTTTGTGGTTAGCTGTGCTAGTTTAGTATTAAGTCCACGTACATCATTATCTACTACAGCTTGTTCTACAGTTTGTATTCTACTTGTTACTGTAGATTGTAGGTCTGTTATCTGCTGAGTTAACTGTTGTATTTTTACAACAATATCATCGTTTAGTTTTGATTCGGTTTCTTGTAGTTCTTTTCGTATTGCTTGACTAGATGTTGTTAATTGATTTGCCGCAAATGTTTTATTAGCTGTTCGTTCTCTTGCTGTGTCGTTACTTAACTGAGTCAAGCTTTTTTGTAGTTCTGAAATTTGCTTTGCGTTTGCGCTGGCTTTACCTAGTGCTTCATCAACGCCACCCTCTACACCGTAGAACCTATTAAGAGTATCGTATCCCCAATACAGACCACCTGATACAGCAGAAAGAACTGGAAGTGCTACAGCAACCATCCAGCCCTTAATATTAAAACCTCCTATACTGAACTCCATAGACATCAGTCAGGCATGGTTCCATACTGTTCTACATACTCACCAGCTTCAAATAATTCATCTGCAGATACCATATCATTTGTTAGATATCCTTGCCAACCAGAACCAAACCCATCGTTATCCCAGTTTATTACAAACTCATCTACACTTTGTGTGTATGTGATAGTTGTGTAGTTACCAACTACAAAGTTGTTTTGTGTTGCATAACTATCAATACTTGCTGTTAGTTCTGCGTTATTAGCTGCAGCCATAAATGCACCAGCTTGTTGAGCGTAGTTTTCTACCTGTGCTATAGCTTGGTTGTACGCATCAACTTCTGTTTGATCTATCTGGTATTCTTCCTGACCCATTAAACCTTGTAGTGCAGTTTGCTCTGGTGCTGTGTCTGCTGATGCTGCAGCTTCCATAACTCCTGTAGCAGTCAGTATTTCTGTAGAAGCATCTGTTAGTAAGTCAATGGCTTCGTCTAAGCTATTCATTGCACCTTGATATTCTTGTGTGAATAACTCTTGTGCGGTGGTAGCTGTAGCGTAATCATGATCCATTACAAGATCGTGAGCTTCTAGGTAGTTAGATAACTCATCTTCTGTAATTAAAGCATCATTAAATGCATCATCTACTATAGTACCACCCAGCGCAGCATAGCCAGTAGCACCTACTGTCATTGTTGCTCCGTCTGTTACTCTGTTCTTAATAGCACCTAAAGATTCAATTAGGTAGTCAATCTTTTCCTGACCTGTCATTGTCAGGTTTAGATCCACCATCTCTATTTCCAGTACTGGTGGTTCTGGTTCCACTACCAGTATCACCTCTGCGTTTGCTACTCCTGAACTGATCACTAAGGCTCCGCTTAGTAGTAGTGACTTCAACGAATGCTTCATCGTGTTCCTCTCCTACCTGTAACAAGGTATCCCAAAACTTTTTATCTAAATTATATCCTACTACAAATGTAGCTGGGTCTTCTCTGTATTTCTTTATAGCGTTTCTGCCCATTAACAACTTGCCAGTACGTGCATCGTTTATTGGACACGGAGTATTAGCTAACATCATACTCCTAAATACTGTGGCATCTTGGCACATCACTGAGATGGCTGACACCTGTAATCCTAACCCACCAACCTGTTGAGGTAACCCCAGTAATCTAGCATTCTTCCTGCGATTACAATTAGGGTCTTGCTGCATCTCACCGTGAGAGAGGCCAATTATATTTAATTGTAAGCCTCTACTTCTTGGGATTAAGCAAGAGTCGTTACCTCCCCCACCCATCACTGTTGGAGCTATGCTGGACATTACAGGCTGTGAACCTGGTGAAGATCCTGCTCCGTTGTAGTTTATGACTTCGCTAGTATTGTTTGATTCTACGGTTGAGTCTTCGTAGTTGTTAGAGAAGTCACCTGTTATGTCATTACCCTGATCGTTATTCGTGGTGTTGTTATTTGTTATGCCATCATCAAGGGGTACTTGTTCCTGTGCATTCACTGGGTGGCAAAAGCCTACCAATAGTATTGTCACTACACATAAGTTTCGTAGCAGCCTTGGGATGTCCGATAAGTGCGAGTGTTTGTGCATTTTGATTTCTCTGACATGCAGTATCTCCCACCCTGCATGACGCTGTATATGTTATTGTTTGACAAGCGGTAAGTAACATTAGTACGCATAGTTGTACGCACAGTTTAATCTTTGTCAACACTTTTTTATCCTACACCTTTACGTTTTCTTTCCGGGTCTAATACTTCATGTTTCTCCAGAAAGCCCTCAAGGTACATAGCTCTTTCTACGTGATCTAAAGTATATCTCTTTCCTAGCCTAGCTTCCAACGCTTCACGTACATAAAAGACATCTGACTTAGGAATGTGTACACGTTTGAGTCTTTTACTGTCACCGTCTGCTATAGCATCGTAAAACTCTTCAATGACATCCTCAGAAGAGTACATACTTAGTTTCTGTTTATACATTATCCTACCTAAAAAGGGGATATGTGTAGTATCTACATGTAAGAGGAGGAGACATGGAGGAAGAGTAACACACAGATTACTACACATACCCTAGTACAACACTTATTGTTTGTTGTATTTATTTTGTGTTGTTATTTTGTAGTATACATAGATGTAGTATAACTGTCAAGTTAAACTTTGCCTATGTCCAATTATTTATATAGTTAAACTATTTATTTAGATTTATTATTTATTAAGTAAAACACTAAAAGTTTAACTGTCCTGCTCCTGCTCCGCAGTTATACTCAAAAAATAGGGTCTGTCAAGCATGTAAATGTAATACTGCGACAGTTTGTCACCCCTTCAAAAAACCACTTCTGTGTAGATATACATATACACGTAACCCTAGACCCCCCAGTGGCACTCGCAACCCCTTGCAATTTGAGACAGTTTATATATTTTTATAGAGTTTTTACTACTAAGCTACTGTTTTTATTGCATAAACTAACTGATATATCGTCAATCTACTGTAAAAAGGTGTGATGTTTTTGCCACACTTAGGAAATGTGATCACAAATCAGTAAGGGATGCACAACACTACCCCTATTTTGTGATCACAAATTAAGTACACCCCTAAAAAAGTAATACACATATATAATACAAAAAGAAGTTCTTACTTTGTTCTACTCTTAAATGCTAAGTCATTGTTTTTATTATACTTTTTACCTGGCATAAAGAACACAACGAGAACGAACAAAAAAAGAATCGTTTAAAAACAACAACTTATAAAATAGTTGAAAAAAAGTCTTGCAATCTATGTTGGGGTATGTCACCTTGAGTACATCGAAAACGAAAAACTTTTACAAGAGTAGGCACAAGCCCTTGATCCTTTTAAATGCAGCTTCTTTTTGACGGCTCGGTGAAATGCCCTAGCAAAGACTAAAACTAAATACTTGACTAACTAACAAAACTACGAAAGACTGAATATAACGAAACAGACTAAATTGATCAGGCCACATATAAGATTGCCGACTAAATGAACCGCTTAAAGAACGGTATAGCTGTCCAATGGAAGTGACGTGGAGTAAACAGCAGGAGGTGTATTGAAACCATACGCTAGCGAACGGTGACCCGTAAACAGCCCGTCTTTAGGAAGAGTGATTGCTTTTTGTGAGGGTACATCCAGGCTAAGTGCGGCCAACCGTACCTTATGCTTGACATATGGGTTTGGATGTGCCTTACTAAACGCAATCTAAGGAGGATTGATAATGTCAAACTACAAATTACTTGGCGTTGGAACGAACGCAAAAACTGTAAAGGGTGACGGTTCAGAATACCTAACCGCTATCCTATATATGACACCATACAAAGTATGGGTTGAGACTTTGGGTAGATACTCAAATTCATGTCCAATGGCTGAACAAGCTGGATGCATTGATGCCTGTCTAAATACGGCTGGACGTGGTGCATTCAATAACGTGCAATCAGCTAGAATGAGAAAAGCACAATGGTTCTACAATGATCGTGCGGGCTTTATGGATACACTATTTGAGGACGTTACTAAGTTTGTTAACTACTGCAAGAAACGCAATATTCAACCATGCGTTAGGCTCAATGGTACTACCGATATTCAATGGGAGTTGATACCCATACCAAACATTGTAAAGGGTGAACCTAAAAAGAATATCTTTGAGCAATTTCCTGACGTGCAATTCTATGACTACACCAAGATTGCTAATCGCAGAAAAGTCAAAGACATACCCAACTATCACTTAACATGGTCATACTCAGGTGCTGACCCAAGATATGCGGCAATGTTAGACACAGCTATTACCAATGGTATGAACGCAGCAGTAGTGTTCCGATCAAACTTTATCAAGGTAGTACCTAAGTGTTGGCACAAGTGGCAAGGATACCCTGTCATTGACGGTGACAAGGACGACTTACGATTTCTTGATCCAAAGGGTGGACATATCGTAGCACTCTATGCTAAAGGTAAAGCTAAGAAAGACACTAGCGGATTTGTACAGGAGGTATAACATGGTTAAATTCTACGGGTACAAAAACAACCACATGGAGGAAAACATGACGGACAAATATGTAATTAGTCTATACGACTACACTGGTGAGGCACTCAAGCCTTGGGCAGAAGCAGGATATATATGCTATGCCTTTGACATACAACACGATGCAGAAACCATACGCAAAGAACACTTTGATGGTGGTGGTCTGATACGATACGTCAATGCTGACTTGCACAACATCGGAACGCTTGACAGAATATACGACATGATGTCAGGCAAAGACGTGACATTTGCTATGGCATTCCCTGTCTGTACTGACTTGGCTGTATCAGGTGCTGCACATTTTAAACGCAAGGCTGAACGTGACCCCTTGTTCCAACGCAAGGCAGCTAACTATGCGATATGGTGTGCTGAATTATTCCAAGCGTTGGGCTGTCCATACTTTATTGAGAACCCTGTCAGTGTGCTGTCTACTCTATGGCGCAAGCCCGACTACAGCTTTCACCCATATGAGTATGGCGGCTACATTGACCCCGAACAAGCGGAGCATCCTAAGTGGCCTGACTACATCGCTCCAATGGATGCTTACCCCAAGAAAACTTGCCTTTGGACAGGTGGTGACTTCACTATGCCTGACAAGTCACCAGTAGAACCTGAGACAGGCCACAGTAGACAACACCTCAAGCTTGGTGGTAAGTCTATGAAAACAAAGAACATACGCAGCGCAACACCTAGGGGCTTTGCTCAAGCGGTGTTCAATGCTAACTGTGCAACCATGCAATCCCTGCGATATAGCAAGGCAATGTGTGAAGCATTGGGAGAAAAAATTATCTAGTGCGACAATCTGTCCACTATTCACAGCCGCAATATTGCGGTATCAACTGAGTACACAAACAGAGAGGAGATAAAACATGTTTGTAATATTCGCAACTAAACCACTCAATGACGGTACAAAAGGTTTCCGTTTCAACTTCCTTGGCAACAAGGGTGTCTACCGTAAGCGTAAGGTTACCAACCGATACGGTAAGTCAACTGGTGATGTCATGAATGGCTATCACTTTGGCAAGCGGTCTGTCTACTTACAACAGGCTACCCCGAAGCGTAAGCTTTATCACTTTGCAGGATGAATGGACTGCTAATCTTTTGGTTAGGCTCTATCATAATATTCTTGAGCCTAGCCCAACTCATACAACATTTGCATTAGGAGGTGCAACATGACTGAATTTAATAGATCACAATTAAACTTATTGCGTAAACAATTACAGGAGACTATTGATAACGCCAACCTATCTGACATAACTATTGATGTAGGTAACTGCTCATACACTGGCGGTGAGGCTACGTTCAAAGTCAAATGCATACTGAAGGGTGCTAAGACTAGAGAACAGATAGACTTAGAATATTATGCTGAGTTGCAGGGCATTGATACGACTGCCATCGCCAAGCTACAAGGTGAGGACATGAGCATCATTGGCTACAAGTCTAGGGCTAGGAAGAAACCTTGGATATTGCAACGACTACGTGATGGTGCTGAGTTCGTATGCTCAGATCAAACAGCAAAAGCATTCTTTAAAAAGCGAGAAGAAATAAGAGATCAACCTATTCATGTAGAAAAAGCGAGGGTGTAATGAAAACTAAGTTCACTAAGAACAAAGAGCTTGGCTTCACTGATAATCAGTGGGGTCAACTCATCGAAGCCAATGGACTGCTTATCATGTGGTTCCTTGAGTGGAATCAAAAGGCTAAAGACAATCCATTAAAAATCCAGGATTTCTTTAAGCAATGTTATAATATGTCAGCAGGGTGTGACCCTTGGCCTATGAAGGACGCTAAGATCTCACTCGATGGTAAGTTTGTATCTGAGGGTGACGATGACCTTGAGCCATACTTCATGATCAATACTGATGATGGCGTTGGGTACATCTATCCATACGCATTCGTAGCACTGCCTTTGAAGGGTGGTGGTCACCATGTAGTGAGGATGGACTGATGCAGATTGACTATCAATACGAAGTACAAGACGAGCTACCACTTGACCATGATGACAGCCTAGATCATTGGGCTGCACTACTGGCTGACCAAGAGGTAGGTGAACGAACATATGATGCAGATTGGCAACACCACTATGAAAACTATTGGATGTTCCTTGACGCAGGATATAATTATGAAATACTTAGACCATAGGAGGATGATATGCTACCTGATGAAATGGAAGCTGAGAAAAACAGAAAGATGATACTCGCACA
>VTLG01009138.1_pt1 | contig 11105 bp, 5 predicted proteins | sample 4694571 | NCBI WGS metagenome assembly VTLG01 (sample SAMN12604809, study PRJNA352737) | marine metagenome | biome: ENVO:00000447; feature: ENVO:00000209|ENVO:00000569|ENVO:01000036; material: ENVO:00002151; isolation source: viral sequences binned using virsorter ... | reverse complement strand
CCATATCAGTGATCTTTTGATCAAATTCTTGAGCGTAGTATCTGAGTTGTGTATTATTATTATTTAAAGCTGCTGCTGTTAAAGCTGAACCTGCTTGAAATTCAGTTCTAGGAGCAGCTATTTTTGTATCTCTTGATACAAGGATATAAAAGACATCGGTTACACCTCCAGCTTTTAATCCATTTGTTTTAAATTTTATTTTATTATCTACAACTGTCCAATGAGTAGTATGCGTTCTACTAGAGAAATCAGTTACAGTACTTGCTGTAGCTTCAGCACCGCTATGAGCTGTACCGACTTGAACACTAATATCTGTATCTGCTAAGTAAGTAAAAGGGATGGTACCAGTTAGTGTATACTCTGCACTTGGATCAATTGATGATGTTGTTTCAAATTGTGATGTTACTGCCATTGTTATTTAGCCATGTTTAGTGTTTCTTGTAAACCAGCATCCTCATATAGTTGATCTAGATTACCAGCTTTTTGGTTGTAGTCAGAGTTGATTTTCTCATATTCACGCTCTCTAATACCAGCTCTCATTTCATCAGGTAAGTTATCCTCTGCTACTCGCTTAGCTTGAGCATAAGCTTGTTGTAACCTAGAATAAATATTAGCATACTTAGCAGTATCTAATACTTCAGATGAAACTAAACCTTGTCTTTGAGCACGTATAATATTGGTAAAACCTTTAATACCATTATATTCTAATCTATTAGCATCTCTCATTATCTCACGTATCTTCTCTTGATAGATACCCATTTCACCTATCTTACTATTGATAGCTGCTATTTCATGGTTCTCTAAGACAACACCCCTTTGACTCATATTCATAGTTGGTGAACTATTGAATTCAATATCAATAAGGAACTGTCGTTCTTTAGAAGGCTTATCATGGACCTTGATTGGACCCATGTTAAATAAACGTATAAAGAAGTTTTCTTGATAACCAACAGGTTTACCATCAATAGGATCTACTACAGGAGGTAAAGCACGTTCAGGATCAAAAGCATCTAACCAAGCATTCCTATTCCGTAAGTTATTTTCAAACTCACTTCTTAGTTGTCTTAGTTGAGGATACATTAACTTACCTAGTTCATTCCTTAAACCACCCATAGGGACAAAGTTATTAAGGAAACTAGATGACCACCTAGAAGCTGCTGAACCATTACCTTGTAATACGTCAAACATAGGCTCTAACTGAGATAATACTGTTCTATTGGTAAGTGATCCTGCAAGAATAGCCATTAACTTAGTACCCATATCTTCTATCATACTAGAAGTTAAAGTATCTGTGTTATCTACAACATCAGCTGCTAAAGCTATCCAATCTCCGACTGGACCCATCCATTCGTAACTAACGACTTGGTTGGTACCAGGCATTGTACAGGTCTTAGCTTTCCATCCACTTCTAATTCTTTGTCTTTGTCTAGCCTTATCATAATGACCAGTACCTGTGCATCTACCATTCATTGCAGCAAAGAAAGCTGAAGTAGTAAGAATACTACCTATAGCTGCTTTACCTTTAATTTCATAGCGAAGCATCTGGAATGTTTCATTAGCAAATTCATCTACTGGTTTACCTTTACTTTGTAAGATCTCAGCAATTTCTTCCATAGTGAAATCACTTGCTTTCTTACGTCCTAATGGTCCCCACATCTTTTGATAATCACCTGAGAATATACCAGCTGGACTCCATTTACGGAATGTATCAATAACGTTTGCACCAGTTCTAGGGAAGTAAACAAAGGATCTAGCAATAGGGAATCGTTTAATGAACCAGTTGAATCCATCAACAATAGGTGAATCAGCGTTAAGTGCTATTTCACTAGTTGCCATATCAACAGCTTCATTACTAATCATTCCATTAGCATCATGCCATTTGTTATAGATTTCTTCAGTAGCTTTTCTAAGACTAGTTTCAGTTATCTCTTCACCAGACTGAGCTAGTTTATTAAATGCTATGTATTTAGCTTCTGTGTTAGCAACAACTGACTTAGTAAAACCGTCTAATGCTGTCATAGCATTACCGCCAAATCTAAGAACAGGGTCTACTGACATTGCATCTAAGTCTTCAAAGATGTTAAGAAGCATTGTTGCTCCATCTTCACCTTCTGCACTAGAAGCATCAGCAAAGGATCTTAATGCATCTAAACCTTTTTCAGTTTTAACTGCAATATCACTACGCATTACATAACTTACATCTTTAGGATTGGTTGAAGCCTTCCTAAATACAAGCCTCATATGACTGAATGCTTGTTGTAAAGTGTTGTCCAATGCAAAGTGAGCAACCATAGCTTTCCTAGCGTTAGCCAGATCACCCTCTGCAACGGCTCCAAACACGGTTGCACTACCTCTACCTAGCAATCCTGTCATGTTACCAGCAGCAGCCCTCATAGGCGTTCCTAGAGCTGATAGAAGGGAGTTAAATAAATTACTCCACATTGCCTTATTGATAATTGAAGGTACTTCAGGGTTAAGGTCAACAATTGCTTTCTTAAATACTCCTAAATTCTCACCAGCCCATCGATGTAATTTAAACAAAGAGTCTACATCACCATCAGTGAACTCATTAGCGAGTAATAAAGGTTTAAGAAATTCAGGGTTTTCTCTTGCTACAGTTTTTAAAGTATCAGTCCACTCTTTAGCTTGTGGTATAAGTTCAGTTAATCTACTGTTTGTATTAGCTAAGATAGTATCAGCAGCTGCATTAATGACTTCTTTATCACCAGTTTCAACAGCTGACTTCCATGCGTTCATATGAGACATCATAGAATTAGCTTCGAAGTTAGCTAAACCTTTTTCTACCATTAGTACTTCTAATCTATCAGCCATTAAGTCGATAGTTCTATTTATAGAAGCACCTTCTTCCATTAGTCTAGCACCTTCAGACATGTCAGCAACTTGTCCAGCTTCAGAAGTAACAAGATAAGCTCTTGCTTTTTGAGCATCAAGGTCTATCATCTGTGCTTTTAATTGCTTAATTGCACCTGATATACCTTTCTTACCTACGATTCTGATAGCAGATTCATCAACTGATCTCTTGAATTCATCCAATAGACCAATGATTTCATCAGGTTCTACTCTAGGATGTAGTAATGTAGCTGCTAGTTTCTTACCAGCATCATCCATTACTTTAGCTGAAACAAGTTTATTAGATTTAAGTCTCTTACTAAAAGAACCGCCTTCTTTTAACTGTTGTGTTAATTCACTAACTAAGGTTCTATTACTTAGGTTCTCTAGTTCAATACCTTCTTTACGTGCAGCTTCATGGATAAGATTACCTATCCTACCCCATGCAGAATCAGTATTAGTTTGAATCTGTGCAGCATCAGCTTGAGCACCAACGATACCATCAGCATCTTTAGTACGAACTAATGTCTCACCTTCATCAAACTGAGACCAATCAATAGGGTCTTCACCTTTACTTACATAGTATTCATTAAGTAAGTTAAGTTCCTTTTCTTTACGTGCATAGTTTCTAAGTACAGAATCTTCTACTGGTTTATCAGAGAACTTGATATCTGTAAATTCATCTTTAGCTAAGTCATTAATATTCTTATTACCACCTTTAGCTGCAGTGAATTTAGATGCACGTTTCATGCTTCTACCTGCACCTCCAATGTAAGCTGCACCTTCTACTACACTAGATAGTAATCCAAAGATAGCACCTTCATTAACATTCTTAGCTCTCTTTTCCCCAGGGGAATCATCATCAGTTGTAGCAATACTATTAGGTATCCATTGGTATGTTCTAGGCCAATACTTCTTTAAAGTACCAGCTAAGTTATCATCCTTTTGGTTTTGTTCTGCTACATAATCTACTAAGCCACCAGTACCTATATCGATACCAAACTTAGACATGTATTCAAATGATTTTCTGTTACCTAAAGATCTTAACCACTTTGGTCCTACACCTCCAGCTGCTTGTAGTTTAGTACCAGCTTGGATAGCCATACCTCTTAAACCTAGTGAGGGTATCACTAGACCAGAGATGTTACGGACAGCTGTAGATACTTTGTCTTCATACTCAGGTAGCTTAGGTACGTTGAAACCTGTTGCCATGTTAAAGGCGTCTGTCATTGTGTCTACAAGACCAACAGCAGGGGCAGCACCTTCGTATAAGTTTTGTGGTAAACCTCTAACGGTTCCTTCAGCTATATCTTGTACAGCTCCTAACGCACCTTCTCTAGGGACGAATCCCTCTTCTCCAGGTGCTATGTATCCTTCCGTAGAAGGTTGTTGTACTTGATCAGGTTGGGTAGGAGTATCCGTAGGTACTTCTGAACCTGGCTGTACATTACCTTGAACATTATTAATAAGATCATCTAATGCGTCTTTATCAACATTAAGTTCAAGTTCTTCATTTTCCATAGTTAGTTTTCTACAATAGGTATGTTACTTGCTATTTCTAGATTCATAAGACGTGTTAATTGCTTAGGTGTGAAACTCATTATACCTCTATAATTATATTGAGTTATCAAGTCTCTATCCCCTAATTTATCTATTATATCTTTTAATTTAAGATCAGGAGCATCTTCTAAAATTTTTAATTTCTCTTTTAATTTAAACTTATTAACATAATCTTTGTAATCAGGATTAGCAATTAAAGCTTCTATACTTTTTTTAAGTACATAACCAGGTTGTTTACCTATTGCTAATGATTTAGTAATTAATTCTGGAGAATAAAATAATTGAAATTCATCAGTTCGACTTGGTTCTATAAAAGCACCTAAAGCATCTTCTTTATCAATATACGATTCAGCTGTATTTAACATTTCTTCTATGTTACCATTAGCTTTTTGTAGTGCCTTTTGTCCTCTAATTGACCAAAGACTCATTTGATATTTTGACGGTTTAATAGTATTTTCTATTTTAGCGTCTTGAATAAATTCAAACCGTTGGTATACTCCTTCTGCATCAGGGGATAACATTCCAACACCAGTTGCATTAGCTGTATCAACTACGCTAAAACCATTCTCATCTAACCATCCTCTATGTATTTTATTTGCAGTTTCTACGGATTCACCTGCTCTAGATGCTGCAAGTATTGTATTTAATTTCTTTTTAGCTATAAATAGTTGAACTCGTTTTTGATTATCTGACAAGACTTTATCACGATCTAAACCTTTTGCTAAAGCTGAATCTGTCAGCATCTCATCTTTAATTGCATTTAAGTATCCTGTCCAAGTATCAGGTAAATTTGCAGCACGTAAAGCAGCTTTAGTTTCTTTTACTATTGCTTGTAGCTCTGCTTTAACTCTACCATTTGATTCTAAATCAATATCTTTTTCTATTTGCAAAACTTTAGATGGATCATTACCATTAAAGATTTCAGGATATTTAGCTTTAGAAGTTTCATATGCTCCTTCAATTTGAGCTGAAGGATCTACAGCATCTAATGCTTTATACGCTTCACTCTGTTCTCCTAAAGTAGTTCTAATATTTAATAAAGCGTCATCTTTTATTTGTTGTGCTTGTTCTAAAGGAAGATCACCTTTATATAATGCAGCTATTGTATTTGTAGCTCCAGCTTTTATACTTTCATTTCTTAAAGAAACTTGACCTGCATTATAAGTATTAATTGCTTTTTGTACCCGTTGCCATTGTTCTGGTTTAAGTATTATCTCTCCTGTTTTACCTGCTGCATGTGGTATAGCTAATTGACCTGTCCTCATTAACCTTAACTCTTCTTCAGTAAAATCACCTGTAATTCCTAAACGTTCTAATCTAACAGTATAATTTTCTTTTGAATCTTCTACAGTTATACCTCTAGATGGATCAACACCTTCTTTGATATGTAACTGCATTTGTTTTGTTAAAGCACTCTCATCGTTAATTAACTTACCTCTTGCAACATCAATATCACCATCAATTTTAATACTTCTTTCAGTTAATATGGTTTTAGAAGCTTTTATATTTTCTAAAACTTTTGCTGTATTTACTTTTCTATCAACTTCTTGCCAAAAATTATCAGCAATAAATTCTTTTTTAGTAAAGCCTAGTTTTTTATAACTATCAAGTGCAAATTGTTTAACTTGAAGAGCTCTAGCTTCAGGGTTATTTCTATTTTCCTGCCATTTTAAATTAGTCTCTGGATTTTGTGATAAAAATGATCGCCAATTAGAATCTAAATTTTTTGTAGCTTGATGAGCTAAAAATTCACGTTCTTTTAAAAGACCTCCACCATGTAAAGAAACCATGTATTCAAAATCAACATCAGATAAATCCTGTGTTTTAAGTAGTTCTATATACTTGGTTCGATCTAATTTTAAAGCATCAGCTTTAACTAATCTTTCTACTGATTCTTTAATTTTTTCTGGAGATTGTATTTTATGTATACGTGAAATTTCATGTTTAGCAAAGTCTGCAATTTTCTGTTCTGATTTTTTCCTTTCTGTAACTTGTTTAGCTGCTGCAATACTTTGTGAAAAACTAGCTAATTGTCCAAATATTTCAGGTAAATTAAGTGTAGCTTCTTCTCTTTGTCTATCTACAGTTCGTGATTGTTGGTGGAATAAATGTAGTTGTCTAGATTGTCTATCGTAAACTTTTTCTAAAGGTGTTAACCAATCAGTTGGTTTTAAAAGATGAGGTTGTATTGTCATTAGAATAATTTGGCTACTTTGGCTCCTGTATAAATACTAGCAACAGAACCAGCTATTTTTAAACCATCCATTAATGATGCCATAGCTACGTTCTGATATACAGGTTGTGGAGGTGCAAGGTCTGGGTTCTTGATTATAGCATTATTAGCAAAGCTTTGCATCTGTTGAGCTCTTACTTGTCCTGCAGCTTTTTGACCAGCTTCGCTTAGTTCTTCTCTAGATTCAGTTAGTTCAAACGCTTTACGTGAACCTTTCTTTAAGTACTCAGCTAGATCTAATGTACTTATTCTGTCAATGGATCGACCTGTTCTACCAGAGGCAGCTAATTTAGCACCTTGACTTTCTTGTAAAAACTTTTTCCAATTGACTTCATCTTCTTGTAAAGCTTGTCCTATTTGTTCTCCAAATTTTTCTTGGATATCACCATAAACATTAGCTAAACCTAAGTTACTGGAATCAATAGTTTGTTTATGCATGATCCGCTCAGTATTAGTAATACTAAGTGTTTGCATCCAATCAGCTTCTCTTTTTTGGAGATTATATTCGTAATCTCTTCGAGCACGTTCATTCGCTGCTCTTGCTTGGGCTCCTAAGCACACGGCAAAACTCTATAAAGGTTAGTTGGTTAGGTCCATGTTTTAATTCCCGTAAAAATCTGAACCCGAGGAATTTAAGTAACTTAAGATGGACAACGTTTCTTTTATCAACGATGTTCCACAGTAACTTATCTGGTTGTCTTTCGACATAACGTTTAGCTTCTCGAACAAAGGTAAGAGGGCATTCTTCTATAGCATTAGTACACAGCATCCATATTTGACCACCAGGGTCAACTCCAGCCATTCCGGCAGTCTTGCCGCTAGGCACCGTGAAATACACACAGGAGGGCTTCTGAACAGCGTCTAATAATGCTAAGGTAGAATCTACCCCATGACCTTCTTCGACCTCTCTACGGTCTTCTGGACGTAAATTAGAGGCCACTTCTAAAGCAGCCTCTTTTGTGATTGGATGGATGTACTTAGACACGATTATAAAATTTACTTGTATAATCCCCTTCCCACGCCATTGAATACAATGTAGCAGGTGAAGGGTGGGTTGATTTTAATGTAATACTTAAGTTTTTATTTCGTTCATAGGTTGGTATTGTCTTCGTTACCTCATCATCAATTGCTAAATTATTCAATAAGTATTGATCTGAAATAGGAGCTTCCCATATCTCTGTATAAGCTGGCTTACCTAATCTATCTATAGTAGTAGAATAAAGACCATGAGCACCAAAGTTTAATTTGATTCTATGTACAATTAACGATCCATTTGTATCTGCTTTTACTCTTTCATTCTCAGTTTGAGTATAGTATATAGTAGGGAATTTAACTTGCATATCAAATAAATAACCTAAGATAACTGTTCTATCAGACCAATCACCTGTAACTTCTATGTTACTACCAACTATACTAGCTGTACTATAATTACCTACAGCATCTGAACTTGTATTATTATCATACAAACATAGCTGTGCAGTAGTATTTTCATAACCATCAGGTTTAGAGAATGTTGTTTTATCTGTTACAGCATCATAAGTACCAGCACCTATAGTTACAGCAGAGGCATTATCTAAATGGATACGGAAAATTTCATCATCAGTAGCATCACTATTATTCTTATCATCAGTAACAGTAATAGTATCAGTATGCATTTTTACTGAAAATTTTTGTAGTGTATCTTTACCGTTATTCCTAACTACAATATATAATGCATCATCCAAGATAGCATGATGTTGTATCGTACCTACAATTTCCCAGGTAAACCATGCTTGATGCAGTCGTTCATTACTGGAATTGAAATATCTAAATCCATATAAAGTAGAAGTATCTTTCTTACTAAAAAGTATGATACCATTCTCTCTTGAGTTAGACATTTTATTAACTTCTTTATCAAATAATTGACTAACAATTTTTGTTTGATCTATAACGTCAGGCTCACCTTCACGTAAAACTTTTGATATTTCCCAGAATCTAGAGTACTGCCCTGCATTATCTAAGAATCCAATAGTAGTACCAAGTGAAATAGGATTAGTTTTCTCATTAAAATTATAAGAAGATAATGCATTTATTTTAACAGTTAACGGACTTAGTACATCACTATCTGTCGTCAACATAAATTGTTGATTTTTTGTTAGCAACACTAAACCAGAGTTAACTTGTATCCCATCATAAACAATAGCTGGAAACTCAGAACTACAAGATACATCTATGTTATCTGTAGCTGTATGTGTGATAGCTGACTTAGCCCAGAAATTAAAAAACTCCCCAGGTTGAGACATATTAACATTCTCATCACTGAGTATAACAAGCCTGTTCCTAAAGAACAACATCTTGTTTATAGTCTTATCTATAAAAGATGGATTTGGAACTGTTGTTTCATTACCAACTAAACAGTCTTCCCAAGTAACTTGTTCTATTTTAAACCAACCATCAGCATGTGTTGTACCACTTGCATCTGCCGTTACATTATCTTTACGAACTATTTGTATAGGCATGGTCTTTGGATCTAATGCAATTTTTCTGCCTGGTTCTGCACACTCCTCCCACACACCAGTACCATCTCTATTATCTTGACCAAAGAATTTTAAATAGTAATCATCTTCTTCAGCTATACTATTTGCTACCTTAACTATATAACCATGTTTACATTGTGTAGGTAGATCTGCTATATCCTCTATTGATCCAGTTAATACGTTTAACAATTCACCTACTGGAGAACTAATGTTAAATGTACCTGAAGATCTAGTAATATAAAGACCATTACCTATCTGTTCTACTGCATCGAAATTAGCACCAGCATCATTATCTATCTCAGTTCGTATAGAACCAATAATACTTTCAGCGGTTACTACAGTTTTAGTATCAAAAGATGTAGGTTCTGGTCTGATTAATCCTCTATTAGCTTGTACTTTAGAAACAATATGAGATGTAATAGTAATTTTATATTTAGCATTCTTTAACCATACATAAAAAATATCTCCTGTTCTCCAACCTTCACCACCATATAATAAGTCGTGAGTTGTTGTATATCTAGATACATATTCTGGATCCCCATCATTACCTTGAGGTACTGACTGACCAGTTGTAGTTATACGAAAATAAAGATTTTTTCTTTCACTAGCTGATCCTCCATTTGGAGTTACTGTATATGTATGATCGGTACCATTTGCATCGGCTGCATTACCAGCAGTATTATGATCAACTGAAAATATTTTAGTCCCAACATTGGGATTCATATCATCATCATTGTTAAAATCTGTACCACTTGTATTACATCTAGTACTACCTGTTGATCCTGGCAGAGCTCCTGATGAAGGGAAGCTACCATCACCAGCACATGAATTACTACTATCTATTTCTCTATCAATATTAATTCTTGTAGCTGTATATATTTCCTCAGTTGTTATATCATCAAATAAATTAACTGAATATTGACTAGCATAAGCAATTTTTTTTAATTGTATATATGCTTCAGGAGGTCTAACAGGATTAACTGTAGAAGCATTATCAAGTAATGCAGCAGTTTTAGTTCTATTAGTTACATATGTAAAGTCATTTAAAGTTAATGTTTGAATGTCTTCATCATTTGTATGTGTTAAATATGATACTAGATCAGCAGATGTACTAGTATCGTTTTCAACATGCATCTCTTTACCATCACTACATCTCCATATATTTACATCACCAGTTCTACTGACTTGACCTATATACTGTTCAGTCTCGTCTCTATAGTAATGAAACCATCTACCATTTGTTTGTGAATTATTACTACCATCACTTAAAGAACCTATAAGTTTACCACCAGGTCTTTTTAATAAACCTCTTGTAATATCTGGTAAAACATTTTTAGCTTCTATTACTTGACCTGGGATTTTCTTTTCATCTGGTTGTTGAGATATGCCTCCATTATACTGAGGTATCGTTTGTGTTATACTTGCCATTAGCGTTTAAGTGCATGGTATGGTTGATAGTTTCTGTAATTAGTATCGTGAGGACCACCAAAGAATGAATGACCAGCTTGGTTACATTCGTATTCTATGCAAGTTGCTCGTGCTTGAGCCTCTTGAGTTTGTAGTAGTTGTACTAATTGTGGGTTGGATACTAGTTGAGCAGCTGCTCTTGATGCAGCTCTATAAGTGACATACCTTTGGAATGCATTAGGTAAATCTGTAAATGAATATAAACTTACAATATCTAAATAGTATGTACCTGAATCAAAAGTGTAACTATGATCTACTAAATCATATAACTTACCATTACGTTTAACAACATCAAAAGTTTTATCTATACCTTCACTGAAGAAATCATATCTTAGTGCGTCATCAGGTACTGGTATTTCACCAGCTGCATCTAATGTTTTAGTTACATGGTATTCTGTATTAAAATGCCAGCCTTCATTCTGTACATCCTTATTTACTTCAGTTAGTATATTATATATAAATGCTATCTCTGGGTTTTG
>VTLG01006741.1_pt1 | contig 11106 bp, 14 predicted proteins | sample 4694571 | NCBI WGS metagenome assembly VTLG01 (sample SAMN12604809, study PRJNA352737) | marine metagenome | biome: ENVO:00000447; feature: ENVO:00000209|ENVO:00000569|ENVO:01000036; material: ENVO:00002151; isolation source: viral sequences binned using virsorter ... | reverse complement strand
ACAATAGATTAGTATGGCAAACACAACAAACTTTGCAGTAGAAAAGCCAACAGTAGGGGGATATAGAAATTCTTGGGGTGGCACCCTCAATGTGGCACTCGATAAGATTACAGAACTGCTGGCACTGGCACTACCTATAGGGACAATCCAGATGCACACGGCAGCAGCAGCACCAACTGCAACAGGGAATGGTGGCACATGGTTGATCTGTGACGGGACAGCAATTTCAAGGACCACTTATTCTGCCCTCTATAGTTTAATTGGCACTACTTATGGTGTAGGAGATGGCACCAATACTTTTAATGTGCCGGATTTACGTTCAAGATCACCTCTGGGTTTTAATACTGCCTCTCTTACGGGTCGTTCAACAAGAGCAATAGCAGCAAATGGTGGCACAGAAACACATACATTGCTTGATGCCGAAATACCAAAACACACGCATCCAATAACTGATTCAGGGCATATCCATGCTACTACTGAAGCAAATCACGAACATACTGGCACAACTGCATCATCAACAACTGGAATAACTATACCAGATCACCATCATAGTTTTACAAGACATACTGCATGGGGAGATGGAAATTATGATACAAGTCTTGAGAATGGAGGAAGTCCAGCAAATACAACAACAGATACAGCATCATTGACACCCAATGACTCCGGGCACACTCACAGTTTTACAGCAGGTGGTGCAAAGACAAACCTGACTATTAATACTGCAACTACTTCTATCACAGTTAATGAACAAGGATCGGGGGATGGGGCACATAACAATGTGCATCCGTTCTTGGTTGTCCAGTATATCATTTTAGCAAAACACCCTACGTTCTAATAATATGGCAACGATAACCTATATAGTAAAAATAGCATCTAGTAAGTTCACGATTGATGATGCAGTAGCACCTAAACTCACATTCAGGGATGGAGACACCTACGTTTTCGACCAAGCAGATTCCTCAAACTCTGGGCATATTCTGCAATTCTCTGCAACTGCAAATAACTCTGGATCGAGTGAATATACAACTGGGGTCACAAAGGCTGGCACTCCCGGAAGTGCTGGTGCAAAGACGACCATCGTAACTTCAGGATCAACCACAGACACCCTTTACTACTACTCCTCTGGTGGAGGAGATCACGGTTCAGAGTTCTCCAATTCAGGATTCAAGACCTCATCGAATTTCAACTTCCTTAAACCTATCATTGGAGGCCCGAATACATCAGAGAAGTGGGGTTCAATGGTCAACCATGCCATTGACCAGATCGACCAGAATATTTCGGCTCAGGACTTGGATGGTGCAACCGACTCTGGAACAGTTGCAGTTGATCTGGACACTCAATCTCTCACAGTTGCAGGAAGCAATGGAATTGCAACATCAGGATCAGGTCAGACAATCACTGTCTCTGGAGAGGCACTGGCATATCAGGGGAAGCCACACATAATCCCTAATAAATTATATCCTGCGGTTGAAGGGTTTCTAGAGCCTAATTCTCAATATTCATTTACCGATGGTTCAACTAATGCAGCTGTGGTTACTCCTTATGGGACGGATGTACGTCATCATCCGGGTCAGAAAAAGTTCCAAAATACTTCCATTAAACTTAATGGAGTAGATGATTATATAACTGTACCAAACAATGCAGATTTTGATTGGGATACTGGAGATTTTACAGTAGAAATGTGGTTTATGCCATATGGTGCTTTAGGTACTGCTGAATGTCTTATATCAACAAATAATACAGGAGGTACTGATTCTGAGTTTTATTTACGAAGTGAGAATGGGAGACTGAATTGGGCTAGAGGAGCAGATAATTTATCATTATCAACTTCAGATTTTGATACTTTAAATACTTGGTATCATATTGCTTATGTAAATGCAAGTGGAACAATAACTTGTTATAAAAATGGAACGAGTCTTTATTCTTTTTCAGCAGGAAGTCATGATTACAACCCCGATGATGTTTTAATTATTGGAGCACGGCAAACAGGAGGAGCTGTTTCACAATTTGGTCAATATTATATAGATGATGTTCGTGTCACAAAAGGACTTGCTGTATATACTGGAAATTTTACTGCTCCAACAGGGGCATTAACAAAAACATGGTCTGCTAATCCTTTTGGGGGGTCTAACACAGTTGCAAACACAGACGAAGATAAAGTAGGACTCTTACTCCAATCAACACCTACAGGGTTTCACTCTGGTAACTATGGCACTGCACAAGCAGATGGTAGGAGTTACTATTACACAGACATCAAGGGAAGCAAGCCGATAAAAGACCCAAGAATTGGTGGGCATTTTGGTAGCCAGAGGCATAAAATAAAATCATCTCAACTATTAGAACAAGAGACTGCAATTCAGGGTAATAATGTTTACTCTTTAGATGGTAGAGAATGGTTAAGATTAAATGCAACAGTGGCTACATTAGAGTTTAATAGAGCAGATGGAGTAATGGTTGGTACTGGTGCTAGTAATACTTCTTATTTTGAAATAGTAGGTTATTTTTCTGACATAAACTTAATAGGATTTGTAAATACAGCAGATAGAGGATTTAACACAAAAGTTGATGGAGGTTCTGTAAGTAATGAAAATAATTCACTTCAACCCTCTGTAGTTTCTCCATTAGGTACAAGTGGTGCTGGTAGATATGTAGATGCAGGGGCAGTAGTTAATTGTGGATTAAGTCAAACTTTAGGTATACATACAGTAAGAATTACACCTCATGCGGCAAGTGATTATGTAATATTGTATGGTATCGAACTAATTGCCCAAGAAAAGTTTACTGATGCTACTTGTGACTACAATGATGATCCAACAATAACGCATAATGCTAATACTAGAATAGTTGCAGGATTGACTGTAACTGGTACTGGTATTCCGGCAAATGCTACAGTAGCTTCTGTTACAAGTTCTACAGAGTTTGAATTAAGTGCTGCAACTACAGGAGGAGCAGTTACCGATGGAACACTAACTTTTGGGACTAACAATATTCAGATACCAAGTCAGAATGTAGTTTCCTACGGAAAGAAGTTCACAGTCTCTGATAACCCACACTATGATCCGTTTAATGGAATGTCAGGTGCTAAGACTCTAGCACAACTAGGAGATTATATAGATACTGCAACTTCTCTAGGTATGGATAACTGGAAAGGTGGGACATCAAATTATTACAGGCCATTTCAGGGGGGAAGGGTTGTCAAGTGGGTAGATAGTTCTGGAGCAATAAAAACAAGTGTAACTATGATGCCACCCAATGCTCAGAGTACTACAGCAATAGAATCTAATGCTTTTTCTGATGCGGAGGTACAAGCAGGAACGAATGATCATACGATCACATTCAGTCCGGGTGCAGTAGACCACTCACTCTCTGAGGTTGCTAAAAACTTTCATGTTAGAGAGTTTGGAAATGGTGCAGCAAATTCGGCAGGAGGAGGTGGAACAAGTAATACTTATGCAGATGCAAGTGTGCTTAGTAGTACTGATGGCATTGCTTATAATATGGATGATGGATTAACTTGTGTAGCTGGGTCAACTGTATCTGGTGGCCTCTCCTCTGGCCTCCGTCCAGAGACTGATGGGAACCATATTTACTTTACTTTTATTGGAACAGGAATATCCACACTAAGAGTGGATAATGGAACTGGATGGGATGAGCACGATGAGTATATAGATGGTGTTAAAGTAAGAGATGGTGAAGAACAAGGAGATACAACTGCAAAATGGGTTACAGCAGGGATTAATCTTCCTTATGGAACTCACGTTTATAGTATACAAAGAACTGTTGTTAATGCCTATAATCGAGATACTAGTGAAGTCGGTTTCCTCCAACCCAAGAAACCACCTATTCCAGAGGATTGCGTAGTTTTGGCAGACTATATGCTCATGGCAGATTTTGTTAAAAAAGGAACTGCTGGAATTGAGCATATTTCTAAAGGAACAAGAAGAGTACATTGTTCAAGAGATTTTTTATATAATAATACGACATTTTCTACAAGTTTTGTTGATGGTTCTACTGCAAATGGTGGTTATGCATATTTTAATGGTACACCTAATAGTGGTACAACTAATCCTTCACTAAAAGTCCCAGTATTTGCGACAAATGGTACTGCAACAGTTCATGGAGGTCTTGGACAATGGTGGGTTGATGGAGTCTCAACTGCTGACTCTGGTAGCACTGCTGGTAATAATGGTGCATATTTAAGTTTAGATTCTGATCAAACATTAGGAGTTCACGATTTTGAAATTAAAGGTATTGATAGTACGGCAAATTCACCTTGGTGTTCTGGAATTGATGTAGCAACCCCAATCCATACATCATCACACTATCAAACCTTTGAAACACCCTTCCTACATGAGTTGGTAGGAGGTGACAGGAATATGGAACAGACTAATCTTGTGGTTACTGCTGATGGTAAGACATGGGATGAGGTTACAAGGGATACGAGTTATATTGGGAATATTGTTCTTCAAGCTAATTCTGCTGAGAATGAGGATTGGCCTGATACTGTTATTTTTACCAGATGGAGAGGTGGAGATGATGGTAGAACATCACAATATCTTTTTAATAAAGATTTTGCTATTGCCTATGATCGTATGATTTGTTTAAAAACTGGATTCTATAGATTTGTCGTTTCTTCTGGAGCACATGGTACTGGAGAGCATTTAGCAGTGTTTAAAAATGGAGTTCAAACACATCATTTTTATGTGATAGATTCATCGTCACAAGGGCATTTAAATGTTGTTTTAGGATGCATGAGAGGGGATTATTTACAAGTTAAAGGTACTTGGCAAGCAGATATGACTTACCAATCATTCCACATAGAAAGGGCTTAGATGTATATAGCTCATAAATCAAATGTAATTCAAGCAATTAATGAAGTTGAATGGGATTGCAGAAGAAGGGCAAAAGGTCAAACAGATTCTGAGTATTGGGCTTGGATTGAAACAATAACTTCTGGTGATCCTCCTGTAGTCACATATCCTTCTGAGGACTTTACTATTGTTGAATGTACTGATGAAGATGTTTCTGCAAGATTTGTTCAGTTAAGTGATTATGTATCTACAACTCCAGAAACAGGAACAATTTACAACATCAAGTGGTCAGACACTAAAGATGCATTTGTGATGACTACAGATGCTGATGGTAAGTCAGTGAAAGTAGTAGAGTCAGTTGAAACAGACGATGACCCAGAGTCAAAAACTTATGGTGAGGTAATAAAAACAAATTATAAGATGTCTCACTTCTCTGGAGATGACACTGCAAAGGATGCTAGGTTGCTGGCAGATAAGTGGAAGAATGTAAGATTAGAGAGAAACAGAAAGTTAGCAGAGACAGACTACTTAGCATTATCAGACAATACACTTTCAAGTGATATGGAAACCTACAGACAGGAGTTAAGAGATGTCCCAACTCAGAGTGATCCTGATAATATCACTTGGCCTAATAAGCCTTAGTTGTTCTGGTGGTAATCAGAATAGGGGTTATTGGATAGATGAAAAACCACTCAGAGGAACGATAGGAGCAAAAAAAGATTATGTTCGGCCTTACTGGAACTGTGTTGGGTCATTTATTAATGACACCTTGGATTGTAGAGAAAAATGAATGCTCAGATCGTCCTGTATTGAAAGAAAACGATAAAACAGGTATCAGGGCATAGGCCATTTTCGGAGAAAATAATGAATGAAAGTACACAGGTCGTTATTCGGTGGAGGTGGCAATGCAGTTGAAAATCGAAAACTTCTCAATTTCTGGGCACGGTTTACGATCTCGTTGGCAAATGCTCTTACGTTCATTATCTTATTATGGTTATTGTTTTTTGCAGAGGTTCAGGAAACTTCAAGGGACCTTGTTAATATTCTTGTCGGAGCTTACGTGGCAGTGCTTGCTAAGAGCACTGATTATTGGTTCAAAGATAAAAGGGATGCAGAGCATGATGAAGAAAAAGGTTGATAATGCCAGCTAACGGTAACGGTGCTTTAGCTGCTGCTGCCGATCATGCACTGGTAAAAACTTTTACCCCCTTAGTCGTGGCAGGATTATTAGGAATTGTAGGGTGGTTGTTCAGCACAGTTCTTTCTCTTGAGGAAAACATCCAGCAAAATAATATCCACATCGAACATCTACACATGGCAGAAGAAGAATTTGGAAAAACCCTGTCTAAAATGCAGGACACATTAACTGATATTCGTATTCAAGTAGGCAGATTCACAGCTCATTGAAGGTACATATGACTGCAAACAAATGGTTTTCTCTTTACGTAGTTGGCTCAGTAGCAGTAATTGGGTTTCTTTACACGATGGTCCATGATGTTAAAGCAGAACAGGCAGTCATGGAATATCAGGTGAAGAAAATTCAGGAAATATTAAATGCTCATACTGAGAAATTAGAATTATTGGTGGCATCTTCGTATGAGCTTCATACTAAAGTAGATACAATAATGAAAGGCAGCAAATGATAGCTTTATTAGCCCCCTTAATAGGTGGCACGGTTAAAACGATGTGCATGAGCATGCTTTCTGAGAAGCTGCTTCAGCAGGTGATATTGATACTTTTACGAAGGCTCGTAGAATCAACAGATAACGATGTGGATGATAAGATTCTGGCAGCCTATGAAAAAAGTATCAATGGGTAATAGCACCAAAAAGGTACTATTTACACTCGCAGACATTTTGGGAAAATCGTAATCGTAGGGATAGCTATGCTTATTACACCCAACTTCAGCACAGCAGAGATGGCATGCCATTGTTGTCATAAGTCAGACATGGATGAGGAATTTATGAGGGTGTTGCAATCAATCAGAGATGAGATACAAAGGCCCTTGAAAATTACGTCTGGGTATAGATGTGAAAAAAGAAATCAGCAGGTGTCATCAACTGGGAAGAAAGGCCCCCATACTTTTGCAAAGGCAGCAGACGTACTTATATCAGGGGCAGATGCCATGAGGTTATACGATATTGCCAGAAAACACGGAGTGAGTGGAATAGGAATGAGCCAGAAAGGTGCTCACTCTAAGAGATTTGTTCATTTGGACACATTATCCCCAGATGAAGGACCAAGACCTACGATATGGACTTACTGAAATGGAAATTATTCTTGAGCTTGAGTGTGGCCTTGATGTTGACTTTGAGCCTGACTGGGTGCCAGAAACCCAAGCAGATCACACCAAAGTACGATGGCAACTTTCCGACCAGTCAGATCAGAAGTCTCTGGATGGTGTGCTCAGTGAGTTGGAGGCAGAAAAACCCTTTTATGGATCAGATCAAACTATGGCAGGTTTGCGATTGCTATACGGATACTATCCGTGAGGAGCTGACACCTGAAGAAGTGGATGGTCAGGAGAAGATAACGAGGATTGATTTAACAAAGGTGCTGACAGAAAAATGCAACACGATGATACCACCTGTGAATCCGACGTAGAAGAAGAGTATGAAATTATACAGGTCACAAAACACATGTTTGTCAAGCAGAAAAAGAGTGACCAGCAAAATATTAAAGAAATTGTGAAGAAACATCCTTACAAAAAATGGGAAGATATTATAGATAATGCCTCTACTACCGATTAACATTCCACCGGGCTTTTACAAGAATGCCACCCAGTACCAAGCCAAGAACCGTTGGTATGACGGGAATTTAGTCAGGTTCTCTGAGGGCCGTTTGAGACCCATAGGTGGATGGCAGAGACTTGCACCTACTCAGATCAAAAAGAAGCAGGGTGTCAAGTCATTAAAAATAACTACTGCTGGCACAGGTTACTCAGGTAATGGCACTCTCTCAGCAACAGGAGGAGGAGGTTCAGGGTTTGCTGGCACGTACACTGTGGTAGGTGGTGCAATAGCAACAGTTTATGTCACCAGTGGTGGTTCAGGATATACTTCTGTGCCAACTGTAGTTGTTTCAGGAAACACAAGTGGAACAGCAGCAGTAATCACTGCTGAAGTATTTACCGATGAAGCTGACCCGATTCGTGGGCTGCATTCTTGGAGGATGACAAACGGTGCCAGATACCTTGTTGTTGGTTCTGTGCAGTCTTTAAGAATCTGGGACGGTTCACAGGTGGCAGGGGCCAATGCTCCCCTGTATGATATTACACCTACAGGAGCAAGTGTGCCTGCAACGAACCTTGATTTTGAAAGTCAGCAGGATTTCCTTATTTCCGGCTTAGGTTATGGAGCCTTGGAATATGGAGGTGATAGAAACCTAGATGGCACAGGTGGCACAGCAAACGGTGGGGATGTATATGGAACCCCAAGGTTCCCTGCCGTTGATCCAGATGTTACTGATGCAGATGCATGGAGAGATAATTTTGTCCCGATTTGGCAAATGGATAACTTTGGTGATGATCTGGTGGCATGCCATACTGGAGAGGGTAGTATTTGGTTTGTGGATACATCAGGTCTGTCATTTAACAATGCAACACAGACTGCCACAAATGCAGTATTATTGTCCAGTGTAGGTGGAGCAGCAGGAGTTCCAACAGATAATGTTGGTGTCCTTGTAACACCAGAGAGACATATCATGTGTTTTGGTGCAGGAGGAAACAGCAGGAAGATTGCTTGGTCACATGCAGAGAGTTTCAACTTTACTCCTGCCGTTGATAATACTGCTGGTGATATAGAAATACAAACTAAGGGAAGGATAATAGGTGGTTTTAAAACCCGATATGGAGTGCTCGTATTCTTCACAGATTCTGTCTGGAAAACAAACTATTTAGGACCACCTTATGTGTATGGCATAGAACGTCTTGCAGAGGGTGGTGGTTGCCTTGGAATTAAATCTGTGGCAGGAAGTGCCGACTTTGTTGCTTGGATTTCTCAGGGCCGTTTCTGGAGTTATACAGGGGGTTATATAAAGGAACTCAAGTGTGAAGTGGCAGACTATGTTTTTAGTGACATTAATACTGACCTTGAGGGGCTAATCAGTGGAGGACATAATGCAGAGTTTGGTGAGATTACGTGGTTTTATCCAAAGGAAGGTGACAGTACCCCCACACGGTATGTAACATATAGTTACCGTGAACAGCACTGGACTACTGGTGAGTTGCACAGATCGGCATGGGAGAGCAGTGATTCATTGGGCTATCCTGTAGCTGCTGGAGTGGATGGGTATTTATACAGGCATGAACTTGATCCAGATACACAATCCACACCTATCTTGAGGGAACAGACTGTTGCTGCACCTGCTGATGTAGATGCCTTGTCATCACTTACAACTAGGGTAATTGCCAAAGGTGTTGATACCGACCTTCATCCAAATGTAAGCAGTGAGGCACACCTTTGTTATGCTGAGACTGGTGCCATAGAAGTGGGAGGTGGTAATAAGATGATGAATATTACCCAGATTATAACAGACACAGATGCTGGCAGCAAGGGACTCCGTATGAAGGTGACAGTGGCAAACACTCCAGATGACAGCAACCCTTTGGTGAAGGGTCCTTATGATTTAGAAACAGATGGATACACAGACACGAGGTTTACTGGCAGGCAGTCACTTTTAAGGATTGAATCACCTTTTGACCAAGAGTGGAGATTTGGGGAGATCAGGTTCGACGGTAATGCAGCAGGTGAACGGTGAAAACACAAAAACCTTTACCAAATCCCCCTGCTGAATATGACAGGGTATATATGACTGACTTGGCCTCACTGGTTATAGATGAGGAGTCTGTCACAGTAAAAACAAACAGGGATTCTGTATTTGAGACAGGTTCAATTATTTTAAAAGACACAAGCAACAATAACTGGTACAAGCTAAAAGTTACAAGTGGCACTCTAGGTGTAACTCTGGTAGCAGAAGATGCTCAGGGCAAGCCAGTAACATCAACAAATCCGTACACATAAGGTAGATATGCCAATGACACAACAACAAGCAGCACAAGTATTAAGACGGAATGCTCCACCGGGAGAATTTCCTGCTTTTATAAATCCACAAGAAGCAAAGGTCCTGAAGGGTATGGGTGGTGCTGGCAAGAAAACTAAATCCGGCCTCAGAAGCTACTTTCTTTCGGGTTTGCTTGGAGGAGGATCAAAACCTCAAACTTCCACCTCAAGTGTTGAGCTTGATCCTGAAGTCAAGGCCATGAGAAAAAAGACTTTTGATCTGGCATCTCAGGCAGCAGCAAAGCCACATGAAAAGTTTGAGGGCCAGAGATTTGCCGGTGCTGGTAAAGACACCTTGGCAGCCCATGAACGTGCACGTGCAGGTTTTGGGGGGCAACCAACTTATGCTGCTGCACAAACAGCAGGACAGGGGGTTACAGGAGCACCAGAAGTAGGACGGCAATCTTTCCTAGACCCGACAGGAGGTTCAATTCAGGATCACATGGCACCACAGACAGGGGTGCTTGATGAAATTGGCAGAAGAGGACGGGAAGGAATACGTAAAAGTATCAATGAACTTCAAGGGCAACATAATAGAGCATTAGGTGGGGGGTCTTTTGGTTCAAGAGGGGAGTTAAGAGATGCCACTGCAATAGCTGAAGGTCAGAAAAATATAACTGCTGCTGAACAGCAATATCTGGATAAAATGTTTTCCGATGCTGCTGGTAGAAAACAGTATGAGATGGGTCTAGATCAGCAACGAGAAATGGCAGGAGCAGACAGACATCTAACAGGAGAAGAGCTTAAACTAAGAGGCCAGAATGTTGCAATGGATGCAGCAGACCGTGCAAGAGCAGCCGGAGTACAGGACACCCGGATGTTGTCTCAGGTTGGTGCAGACCTAGAAAATCGAGCACAAAACCAGCTTGACTTCGATCATGGTCAATGGCTTGAGGGCCGTGATTGGGATAAAAACAATGCCATGTTCTTATCAAATGTTACAGCAGGAGCACCCGGTGGTCAGACTGGTACACAGACAACTCCAATGTCAGGTGGCAATAAATTGTCAGGAGCATTAGGTGCAGGATTATCTGCTTATGGTGCCACTGGCAACCCCTATGTGGGACTTGCTGCTGGTGGACTATCACTATTAGGATAGGAGGATACTATGAGAACAATGAGAAACCGTAACATGGAGGGATTGCTTGCTAATAGATTAACAGGTGGTGGAACTGATCGTGGTGATCATGGGTACAATATAGGTAAAAAAACTTATTTCAATACAAAGGGTCAGT
>VTLG01004994.1_pt1 | contig 11106 bp, 12 predicted proteins | sample 4694571 | NCBI WGS metagenome assembly VTLG01 (sample SAMN12604809, study PRJNA352737) | marine metagenome | biome: ENVO:00000447; feature: ENVO:00000209|ENVO:00000569|ENVO:01000036; material: ENVO:00002151; isolation source: viral sequences binned using virsorter ... | reverse complement strand
GAGATGATACTGACTGTGCTAGATCAGAGATCGCCTGTTTAATAGCAGACGGAGCCAAGATCAAGTCAGGACTACCACCAGCATCATAGCAGTCTTTGATGACATTCTTAATGCCAGCTTCCGTAATGGAAGCAGTGGCCGTAGATTCAGTCATCGCAGTCGTGCCTGTTGCACCAGCAGCAGGTGAACCACTCGTGGGGTTCATGGATACATAGTTGGTAGCAAGCCACGCGGGAACACCAGCCGACGCTCTAGCAGCGGTCGTGCTGCCAGCACTTCGTACAATGTTCTGAAGCAACATGGATTCCATGTCTCTTTTCATGCGCTTGCCGTTCTTAGCCAATTGATAGGCTTGATGTTTGCCGTGACCGGCATAGTTCACTGCATCGTCAGTTCCAGATGTTTGGTTCACGTACTGTGATATCTGGCAGTAATTTCCCAGCCTCGTAGGAAGCACCCGTGCGGTGGCAGCAATGCTGTCATCGCCCTCTAGTTTACGGTTAGCCGCGCCAGCGGTAATCGTATCAACTTGCCATTCAAAGAAAGTATTTTCTGCTGTTTCTTTTGCACAACCTGACATGAAGGGTGTATCCATAGGAGCGATACTGTAAATTACATCTGACAATTGTTCACGAATAGCAACGGAACTATAAGTCGTTGACGTATTTGTAGCAATAGCCATTTGTTATCTCCTTTTTAGGAATTAAATAAATCTTCCAGCAAAGAGGCTGCGTCATCGACGTTACCAGTTTGCCGTAAGCGTTTCATTTTTGCAGTACTTTTTGATTTTGAACTGTCAGACTTAGTAGTACCCTTCCCACTTCTAGCAACCTTTGGCTTGTTCTTGATCTTCTTAGCCTTAATACCTTTGGCTCTTTTCTGATCGTCTTCCCAAGCCTTTGCTTGCATCAAAATAAGAATTGAACGATGATCGAAGAGTTGCTTTAATTCCTCTTCCTGGAACCCCTTAGTAAACGCAAACTCTCTGAGTTCTTTAGCAATAGCTTGTTGCTTTTGAGGTACACCCCAGTCTGGTATAATACTTACCAGCTTTGAGTGTTCACCTTGCGCCCACTGTTGAAACTGCTGCTGTTGTTCAGCAGCCTGATTCTGAGATTCTTGATCGTAAGTCTGTTTTAGTTTCTCAACATTATTCTGGGCTTCACGATAATCATCACGCTTAGTAAGGTATTCTTCCTTATCTTCAACCTTCAATCGTTCCCAGTCAATGTTTTCGTATTCCTTTAGCGACGAATGATTTAACTGTATTGCGTTCGCTATAGAACTTATATACTGCTGTCGAGCTTCCTGAGTCGCCGCAACTTCCTGTTGGTAGAACTGTGATGCCTGATCCAGTTGCTGGCGGTACTGACTTAACTCTTGTGTTTTCTTTGTATAATCTGCTTGACGAGAGTATCCCTTTACAAGTTCTTCGGCAGTTACCTGGTGGTCTTCTCCATTTACCCTTACGGTATAGAGTTCAGGTGTGTCGTCATTCTCTTCAGGTTCTTCTTCCTCATCAGATTCTTCTGAAACGTCTTCCTCTTCAGATTCTTCCTCTTCAGATTCAACTTCTTCAGCTTCCTCTTCCGGTGCTGCGTCTTGAGTTTCCTCAGTAGACTCTTCACTTTCTTCAGGTTTGGCTTCCTCTTCTTTTGGTGTTTCCTCTTCAGGTTCCAATAATCCAAGGATTGCCGTTTGCGCTTCCCATAAACTTCCAGGTTGCGACGGGTCTTCGTGTGCTTGCGGGGCTTGTTGCTTATCCGCCATAATTAAATTCCTCTTATCAGATGAATGGGTGTTGCTGTGACATAACTTTATTCATGTGTCCTGTTTCAACTATAGACTTTATATGACCATGAAGTCTGTCAAGCAGTCTCATCGCAAGCCAGATTGATTCTCTGGCTTCCAACTCTGCTGAACCGCTGGCTTCCCAACGATTTATTAAATCTTTTCTTAACTCATCAAATGCTTCATTAAACAGTGGATTACTTAAAAGGCTCTTTGCTCTTTCTTCCCTATGATCGTCGCTCATGTGGCTCCTATGGCTACGGCTCGTTTCTGTTCACGTTCTAACTGAAGTTCTGCCATCTTTAACTGTGCATCTACGGCAGCTTCTTGAGCGTCCTGCTGAACTTTCTGAGCCTTAATTTGTACTTCTGCGGCTTTGATCTCTAACTCTTTCTGCTTAATCTGAACTTCCATCTGTTGCATCTGTTCTTGTGGTGATGGTCCTTGCTGCGGTGGAATATTTGCAGGGTTAGTTAGAAAATCATCAACATTCTGGAATCCCATTGCCTTTACAAGGGATGCCCCAAGGTTATACATATTCTGTTCGTTGACAATCTTTAATCCTCCCTTCATGGCCTCTCCTGCAAACTGCAACATCCTGGAAAGGTGCATCATCTGTTGATCCTTGTTTCCACTCCCCAAGGCAACAGATACAGTGCAATCCATCTTATCACTCCATGCATCGGGGCGTACAGGAACCCACTGATTTCTCAGCATGATCACTCTCTGGTGATCTTGGTTCTTCATTAACAACCCATAGATAGTAAGCATTAAATCTTTTACGCCAGTCTCTGCGAAGTTTCTGGCAATTAATTCTACTCTACTCTGCGCTGCACCCATGACTGCATTAACAGCAGTAGCCGTAGTATGCGAAGTTAAGGCGTTCTCATTCATGCCTTGTGACATCCTCGACACACCAGCCCTGGACTCTCTTACTCCATCAAGATACTCTAGCATCTGGAATGAGTAAGGCTCCAGTGGAGGAGTCGCTAACGGCATTACTGCGTTAGGTGACTTGACTCTAACCACACCACCTGGTCTTTGAGTAAGAAGGTCATCAAGATTGGCCTGACCCTCTAGAACCGCGTACCTACCGAAATTCTGGTTGTACATATTATCCAAGAGATTACGCATCAATACACTCTTGTATAATTGTAAATCCATTACTAGATCAGCAACAGACACTCCGAAAAACTTGTGCGGAACCTTTATAGGAGTAATAGAAACAAAGGGAATAGAATCTATCTCATCATTTGCAAGGACATAATCTCCAACTGTGCAAACTTTTCTAAGTTCAACAATACCATCACCATCATAATCAGTTTGAAGAAAAGATTCATGCAGCCAGTATTTCCTTAGAGCCTCTTCAGTTGGACTCTCGCTGATATTAAAATGGTAACTATTATCAAACTCATGTCTTGCTGCTTTCTCTCCAAAGAGATCAAAGTCATTATCCTCGCCAGAACCAAGAGTCTCTGGATCAAGAGTCTGATCTGGATACATCTCCCTCAATTCAGATAAGGTCTTCTGTACTCTATGACAAACAAACCTGGCATCCTGAATCGCCTTTGCATCTCTTGAGATCAAGAACTCAGACGGCGGCACGTTCTCTATCTTAACTCGACCAATTGCCCTGCGCCTAGAGATGACCACATCATTATACATCTCCATTTCGCCCTCTTGATAAGGAGTATGCTCAATAACTTCTACATCAGGATTGCTAAGAAGAAGGCTAAACTCCATATCATCAAGATGCGTATACTCTTCCCTCTGGGCCTCATCATAATCATCCCACCATACTTTAACGATACCATTCTTAGATAACAAAGCATCTGTAAACCAGGAGTAAAGTATTTCCCAACCAGGATTATCCTTAGTAAATACATAGTTCACGTAGTCAGTAGCCTGTTCAGCCATAGGCACATCTTCAGGACCATGAGGGGAGAACTTAACCATCTCATCCCCAGAGGCGAACACCCTCATTAGAGAAGGCTTGATCCACTCTATAGTATCCTGAACAGTAGAGTCTACATACTGGCTGCGCCCCTCAACTTCGTTTCCAAAGGGCTGACCATGATAATACTCCATCGCCTTCTCGCGATGCTGTGAAACAGTATCACCATAGCCTAAAGAGTCAGTGATCTCACTCTGTATTCTGGCTACTAGTTCTTCTTCAGTAATCTTTGCCATTAAATAATTCCGTAGTTCCTATATTCGACATCTTGTGTCCATGTGGGGTCTTTACCAGCAACCGCAAACCTCTGAGATTGGAAGGCGTACCTTGTTGCGCTCATAAGGTCATCCCTAAAAGGAACTACCTTGTTCTGTTTCCTATGATACATCCTGAATTCTTCAAACCAGTCACCAAGAGTAGAGAACACCTTGAATTTACCACCCTCCATAGCCTGAATCATCGCCATTAGCCCTTCTTCTATAGAGTTTGATCCCTTATTATTGCCTAATGCAGGTGGATTAGTGAAGTGTTCAAGAAGAAAGTTGCATCCTAAGTTCCTGTATTGGTCGGCAAGTCCTGGGTTCCCCATCGAATCCCGCCTATTTCCGTCATGTGGATAGGCTATAGGGATAAAGTGCGGCCTTCCCCTAATTACCTCTGAATGTACCGCTGGACTGGCCTTAGATGCCCTATAACAGTCATAAACATAGAACATTTCCCCTTCTGTGTCTATCGCACACCACACTACGGCGGTAGGATGGTCCCATCCGAAGTCTATTGCTGCTATTCTGGGCCAATGATCCTCCAAATATAGGGGGTCAACCATGATTTTCTCCTCATTTAGAGGGAAAATAAGGCCAGAACCAATAGAAGGCCTACCATTCTTACGCATTTCTCTCTCATGTGGGCTATATGAAGAGAGAATCTGCTCCATTACCACCTCATTTAGATGGCCTTTCTCCCCATTCTTAGAAGAAACTTTCTCAGATGCGTCATCCCATGTCGCATTTACGAGAGCCTGACCACTCTGGAGGTTATTCATAAAGGATGCCACTGTCTCTGTCATCCCTGCCTCTGGGGTAAAGGTCATATAAACCATCCCCCTACGGTCTAACGTCCTCGTAACGGCCTGAGAATAGATATCCCTGGATGGTTCCTCGTCCAGCCAGATACAATCTACACTACGACCCTGCCATTTCTCTACACCCATCTCATAGGCTTTGAAAAATAAAGAAGAGTTCCCGCCGGAAACATGGCGAATAAGGGCCACGCTCTTTGCGTTTGGAACCCCAGGCTTCCTTTCGGTCTTTATTATTAGATTTTTCGGTACAGTACCGGAACCAAAAGCGTCTGGGTCATCGGGGGAACCCAGTAATTCAAACTGAACAATATCCCTGGTTGTCTCGTTTGACACACCACCAGCCCACGCTATGATAGGCTGCTTATATACCCTTCCTTCCCACCAATCTGGATACAAGCCTGTAAGGTGGTAACTCAGCTCCATGCTACCGCAATAACTCTTGCCTATGCGGTTAGCAGCCATCAGGAGCCTCTGGTTGGCCTCTGAGCCTGTTTTGTGAAATTTTAGCTGGTAGGGGTAAGGGTCGTAAGAATCGATCCTAGAATAGCGCTCACGCTGTCTCTGCTCCCGCAGGAGTTCTAATGCCCTAGTGTTTGAGGAGTGCGTCGAGTTCCCTTTGGATTTCTTCATTCGACATTTGTTCTATGTTAGTTTGCTCGATTCTCTCTACAGGTTTCAACCCTGCTCTATCCAATAAATCCTTGATTGCCCCAAGACGAACACTCTCGCTCTCTGCCTTTTCTGCTAGTTCAGATAGAAAGTGTAGGCTTGAGGGTATCTTGTCTGTAAGGACTTTTTGAGTCTGGTCATTGATCTGTTCCCTTAAAATATTTTTAAGTTCATATCCCTTCTGCTTGGCTGTCTTCTCAGAGTATCCTGCCTCTATAGCAGACTGAGTAGCATTACCAGTTAAGGAATAGGATTCAACGAACTTGTCTTGCATTGCGCTCATAATCCGTGAGGTATCCTTCTATTTTGCATATTCTCAGCCCACCACCTACGAAGTCTATGGCCCTTCTGCCTTTCTAACTCTGCAAGTTTATCTTGGAAATATCTGCCATAATATGCGCCACCTCTACCCTGCTTTCCAGTAGTTTTGTAATCATCAGTGTATAAATATGGTGCAGCATTATATTGGCTAGAGTAATATCCTTTATTACCGCCAGGCTGACGCCACCATTTCCTCCTAGGGTCTTCTGGATCACGAGACATATCTGGGCCGGTAGCACTTACAACTGGAGGTTGACGCTTAAACCCTTCCGCTGGAGTCATGCTGGGATCAATAAACTCATGATGTCCTTGTACACCTGCCCTCCAATTTGGAATACCCATCTTAAATAGAGCATTATGCTTTAACTCATGGCTGAGAATGGGGCCGGCATCTTCTACGAGGGTAGGATTAACCCTGATATCCCTTCCCGATATAGTGCCACCAATCGTGCCACCGCCCTTGTGAGCTCTCCTAATCCTGTTCTGGTCGGCCATATACTGCATATCGACATCTACACCAGACGGCCCAAGCAACCCATGAAGAGCAAGTGTGCTTGGCGTGCCGGTCTTGCGTGATGCAGATAACTTCCGTAGAAGTCGCTTAGTCTCGTCAGTTAGATTAGCCAAAGAAAAGAGCCTGTTCCTTCTGTCTGCGGTTATGAAGTCCTTTCACGAACTTACCCTTGCTCTTGACCCAGCCCTGCTCCTTAGAGAAAGCCTGTCTCTTGAACTCGTCCATATCACCGGCGTTTAACGCCTTTAGAGCCTTACTCTTTTTGAACGAACCTTGGCCCACATTATATACGAGTGATGTCAATGCAGCCTTCTGATTCGCATTGAGATCAGCCGTAACCACGCCATCTAACCAATCACCGATGTCCTGCACCTTACCCATAAGCCAGCCACGTTCCTTATCTGATGTGGTAGTCTCGCCCTTCTTAGCCTTCCTGCCATATCCTATACGACGTGTACCCACATCATCAAATGGCTTATCACGAAATCCTTCCCAATCTGCAATCTTGTCTAATGCAACCTGACTATAGGAAACAGGGGCTACGCGGCCTTCCCTTACTGGCCTATCTACCGCTGCAGACTTTCTATAGCCTCTTCCTTTTCCGGGCCAACCTTCCACTTTATACCTCTCTCCGGGGTATTGCTCCCAACCTGGTGCTGGAGAATCCCTCCAACCGCCATAATCTGGGGAAGGTCTATCAGCTAACTGCCACGGATTCTCACTACGCACACCTGACTCAGTTGTTGCTCTAGGTATTAGTCCACCAACAAAGCCTCTAACCCGATCCATCATACTTGGTTCTGGTGGGGCCTCTCCTCGGTTAAAGCCTCTCCAGCGATAGTAGTCATCCCCCACCGGACTCTGACGATGAATGGGAAGTGTTGGCTCTGGACGATCCGGCCCTCTTAAACCTGAAGATTCTGGGAAATACAAATCTCTACCAGGTGGAGCAGGTTGTCTCTGTATATCCACAGGATACTGTTGTCTAGGAATATCCAATATAGGCTGAAGGTCCATCTGTGGCTGATTCTGGATATTAGCCCATTGCGTTAAGGCACTACCACCTTCGGGATCATACTGAGCTCCGCCACGGAATGCGGCCAACTGCTCTGCTGTGACGGCAAGTTTCTTCTTGCCATTATCCCAGAAATAGGGAGAACCAGCGGCTTGCGCCTGGGCTATTGTGGTAGGTTGTACTAGCATTATAGGTCATCTCCCATGCTACCCTGCATTCTTCGTCTACGGGCTACGGCTGACCTCTTGTCAAGCTCCATTTTCGTTCGTATCTTCCTAATCTGCTTTTCTGACATGGGATCACCACCAGACCCTAGATACTCACGTTCCCGTCTTGCTGCTATATTCGCTGCCCTGTTTGGATAACCGCGCCTTCTTGGGATACGCTCAGGTAAGTACTCACCTCCAGCCCTTGTACGGGTTCCGGCGAATGGAAAGGCATCATCATCCGCCCATCTCGCCATATCATCAGACACCCCGCGCCTCACTACATCATCTCCATAATCAAGGTATTCATCAGCCCTGGGATCGTATGCACGAAATTGCTGACCTGTCGTATTTGGAGAAGTGTAAGCCGGTTGCCGTCTTAATCTAGCTTCTGCTAATTTCCGGCCAATACCCTTACGCAAAAGATTCAAGCCTCCACCCATGCCGACAGTAGCGATATCAAAGAATGGCGTAGAAGTCTCCAGCCCCATCTCCCATTCAGGAGTGCCAGGGTTAGGCATTAGCCGTGCTTGGTACGCGGCTGCCTGCTGATCCGCTACATTCTTCCTGCGTCTAAGGACGTCAGGAGTATTCATTCCGTATCTTTTAGCCATTATCTTTTCTTCGGTATGATTTTATCAGGTCGCTTTGTATTGCGCTTCTTAGTCAACCTTATCTCCTATATTAGATGTTACTTATGTATGGTAAATATACCCTTTGGTGAGTGGGTAGAATATATATATATAAAGAAAAACAGCGGGGGGTGCCCCCCCTATACGTACACCCCTGCGGTCTCACGAACTGATCGACCTTGACGGCTCCCGATACGACGGGTCGCCTATGCTCCCGGTACAGCGGGTCGCCCAACAGCAGAACAACGGCAAACTAATGACACAAACCTAGGGTATTCGCGATACAACGGCTCATCCAGAACAGCGTGTGAGTGTGTGAGATAGATGTAGTATTTCTTAGTTGCATTACTGTAAAATCAAATTGGTCTGGATATTTATGTAGGATATTCGTTTGTATCATCCTATGTAAATGTTCAGATAGGCTGTTAGTAACGGCATTATAAACAGATTTTCAGTCGGCCATTTCCCTCGTGCCTCGGTCGCTCCCGCCCCTTGGGTCTATACAGACGCCGACCAATGCGCCTCCTCTTTAACTGAAGGAGGGCGCAACTGCGGGGGCAACAGGGTCGCGAATTACTCATAGCCATCCTGCCCGTTACGTATCGTCGCAGCATACAGAAGCTGCTATACTCACTCCACTAGAAATGGCTCCATTGCAATTTGCAGTCTATCACGTGATTTTCTAAGTAAAGAGATAAACACATCAACGTCTTCTCTTGACTAAGAAAATACTACGTGCTAATCTACAAATGGCAATTACGCCACAACCACAGTAACAGGAGTTACTAACACAATGTTAAATACACATACAATACTTAGCAGAGTTACAAGCAGTGCCTGGCCGGTCTTTGGGTTTCAGCTTGAAAGATCGATGATGGCTAGTGCCGTGGCAAACCAGATCAGAGCAGATCGATTCCCGGAAGAAGGGAGAAAGATGGACACTGGTCAGCGTCACGACATATCAAGCCATGAAAAGATGCAACGTGCTGTCTATATCCTTCGATGGATTGATGACTTGAGCAGTGATTACCACACGTATTACGACAGAAAGAAAGACGATATTGTTGAGCGTCCGCGTCCTAACTTTGCCCAAGCAACTGAGTTCATGAAGGGCAAGGTCATGGGTGAAGAGGAAAAAGCAGCACTAATAGCCGCTTATGGTCTTTGGTACGCTGACGGACTGATTGAAGAAGAAGCCCGAATTGAGCTCGAGACTTGGAATGAGTTCGGTGAAAACGCCATCTCCAAGGTCAAGGCTGAACTCGAAGCCCAAAAGAATGTCTTGGTTGAAGACATGGATAAGGTCGAGTGGAACTGGCCCGAGTTCGACGAATGGTTCGGTGGTAAAATTACAGCTTTGATTATGCACCACCTGAATCCCGATAAGAAATACTCGTATGTTGCGAAGATGAGAAGGGCCAACGTACCTTTTCGGGCTGAGTTCTTTCGGGATGCCATCACAGATTGCAACATGATTCTGGCAGACTGAATAGTTCTGGGAGGAGTCGGCTTCGGTCGGCTTCTCCCCTTTTTTTGGTCGCCCTCTGATAACCTGCTGTTTCTTCTTGTTGAGGACGGCCTAACAACTGCAAACGATACGGCCTACTCAAACCTCAAACAGATAGGTATAACATGGGTAGTTGAGAGCGAAATAAGTGGAGCAAAAGTAAACTTGACAATCACTAGAATTTGTGATACAATCGAGGAATTGTATGACAAATGAAGGATTAATAAGTAAACTATCTAACAGAGAGGCAGATTAAATGGATGAATTAAAAGTTATCATGCAGGATATCGAGAACGTATACCATCAACTCGGCGCTGTATTGAGGGACTTGGATATGATAGTGGGAACCTATGAAGACCCATCGAATGTTGACACTGATCCACCTGATGAGTATGTAGATGGTCTTTTACGCGGTGTTGAATTGTCGGAAGAGTTCGACCACGCTTAAACAACAACTGTCGACGGAGGTTAATCATGACTGACTTAGAGAAAGAATTATTTGATAACGAAGATGAGATTATAGTAGATGAACCTGTTGAATTATCTGCCAGATTCAAAATGATACAGAGTCAAAGGCAAGAGATAATAAATCTTAAATTCAAACTAAAGCAAAAAGACAAACAGTTAAGTGATTTGTGGGGTCGCTATTATGGATGCCGTGATGTGATATCGTTCTTGATTAAAGATGGCGATCAAAGATTAGATGATTTGGAAAATCACTGGAGCGTATAATGAAACCCTTAACGACTGAACCGCCTCTTGATCCACCTGTTACTAGAGAAGATGAGATTGAATGGAGGCGTTATCAATTGCATAAGCAAGGCTTGCTCGATGAGGAACAGTTAAACGAATCTCTATTAGAGCAAGAATATGAATGGATGCAAGCATATGATGAGGAATAACCTATGAATATCAAAGACTTAGAAGCTAAAGTAACTAACCAAGTGATCGCTAGTCTTGAGGCAGGAGTACCACCCTGGCACCCAGCATGGGTCAAGGATGGCAGTACCAATGCACTCTTGATGTCGCATCACAATGGAGAGACAGGTCATACCTACACTGGTATTAACTGGCTCATCACTCAGTTCTCAGGGTATCAATCAAATGATTGGTACACTAAGAGAGGCGCAATCAAAGCAACTGGCCTTGACAGACCAATTCCTACCGAGGAATTCAGGAAAGGAACCGAGATAGTATACTTCAAGCCAGTATCTAAAGAGGTAGGCTGCTTAACGAAGAACAACAATGAGAAGGAACGCTACTGCATAAGAAAAACTTATACTATATGGAACCGTGAACAGATCATTGGTCTGCCTGATGTTGAACCAGATGAATCAATGGATGGGTTCGATCCACATACAGAGATCGAAGAGATGCTACAGAATCTAGACCTTAAGGGTGGTGTTAGTCTAGGTG
>VTLG01001516.1_pt1 | contig 11106 bp, 14 predicted proteins | sample 4694571 | NCBI WGS metagenome assembly VTLG01 (sample SAMN12604809, study PRJNA352737) | marine metagenome | biome: ENVO:00000447; feature: ENVO:00000209|ENVO:00000569|ENVO:01000036; material: ENVO:00002151; isolation source: viral sequences binned using virsorter ... | reverse complement strand
CAGCAGCAGGTTCATCAGGAAATTCCTTTACTGTTGATACTGCTGCATCTAAATCTATGAGATTATTATAACTTAACTCTTTACCTTGTAATTGATTTGCTGATGATAAACCATGATCTGGGTAAACACACCAAGTTGCTTCCTGTTGTGGGTTCTCACCATACCTTAACTTCTGTTTAAATTTTAACCCAGTTAATAACTTAGATGAATCATGCATTATACATCACCTTCCTTTCTGTTTTCTGAGTAATGAACATCAAACTCTCCACCAGGATATCTTGCCTTTAACTTCTCTACATTCATTTCAATAATCTCATTGAAGTCTGTATCAAGAGCCATACATGCTTGAGCAACATACCACATTATGTCTCCAAGTTCTCTCTTCATATGAAAGATATTATCTTCATTAACTGGTTTACCTTGGAAGACGATCTTCTTTACTACCTCAGTAAACTCACCACCTTCTGCACATATACCAAGAGCAGCAGTTAGAAGTCTATGAACAGGAAGTCCATCACCACTTTCTTCTGATTGTATTCCAAAGCATCTAGAATTAAAGGAAATATAATCCTTTGATTCCTGAGATGTAACTGCGTCTACAAACTCAGTATATTTTTGGGTATCAACTTGTTTAGTCATTAATTAAATTTAAATCCTTCAAAAGATTTTTTAGGTTTTTTCTCCTCATTATTATACTCCTCTTCTTGTCCACTGTCAAGAATATCATTCTGAGCAGATTGTTCTACATCATATAATCTCATCTTCGCACGATCAATACCCACCACAAATCTCTTAAAGATCGTTGGATCATTATATCTATTCTTCAATTGCTTCACCATTATTTGATTTAACCCTTCCAACTCTTCCGTAGAAATAAGGGCAAACATAAGGTCAGCAGTAGCAGGGAGTCCAAAAGACTCAGAGGTGTCAGTAAGGTCCACATCGCTACTAGCAAAGCCGCTACGAGTAGTTTGAGTGGCAGATACAATCGGAAGGTTCGTCTCAACTGCGAGACCCCGTAATTCTTCTGCGATTGCTTTGATGTACGAGTAGGAATTGACAGAGGTGTTTTGACGATATCGTGAACTAGCACAGATGTTAAGGTAATCGATGAATATGATATCAGGTTTAAATGATTTCTTTAATGATAGTTCATTAAGTAGTGATTTAAAATGTCCTGAGTGAGCAGAAGCAGTAGGATACTCTTTGATAATAAGAGTGCCTTGTGTCTTTCTACTAAGACTATTTACCTTACTCTCAAACATAGGTCTGGGTAAGTCTGTAATATCTTGTATATTAACGTTTAAAAGATTAGCATCAATTCTTTCAGCAATTTTCTCCTCAGCCATCTCAAGCGTGATGTATAATACGTTCTTGCCTTGGAGTAACACACTGCTTGCGACATGACACATAAACAAAGACTTACCAACACCAGTGCCAGCGAGAGCAATATTGAGTGTTTTATTTGGAATGCCGCCCTTTGTAATCTTGTTGAAGAATTCCAAGTCGAATGGGATCTTATCTTCTTTTCGATGATAAGATTCGTATCTGTCTTCGTAGTCTTGTAAGTAATCATGTCCTATATGATTATCAAATGATACTGCTAAAGCATCAGATAAAATAGACGGAATAGCATCTCTATTCTTTTTCTCATCCTCACCATCAGCAATATGGATTGATTCCATAAGTGCAAGATAGATTGCTCTATCCCTACACCACTTTTCAGTAGTATCTATTAACCACTGATTCTCCACAACAGAATCGGTCAGAGAATTATTAATATCCCTGACTTCTGCAATCTCAGACTCTGTTAAGTCTGTTCTATTTTCTGTCTCAATATTAAGTGCTTCAATCGTAATTGAAGAACCATACTTTACAATGAATTGTGTTATCTCTTCAAAGATTACCTTTTCAGTTCTGCTCTCAAAATATTCTGGTTTAATGAAAGGTATAACCTTCCTAGAATATTCTTCATTATAAATTAGGTTTCTGAGAATGGTAGTCTCAATTCGTTCCATAAGAGAAGTGTTGGTTCGCAACAGCATCAAGCTGTTTCATTATATCATCAGTAAAGTATTCTGTGGGATTCTTTAATATTTCCTTCGCATATATTTTCTTACCATTCATTTCATATCTTCCAGCAACATTCTTCCACATACCACCAAGTTCTCCTAATTCTAGAAGACCGTAGTATCTATCAAGACCTCTCTCATCATAATAGAGACGAATACTTACGTCTTTATTTTCTTTAGAGAGTCTCGACTTTGCCGTCTTAGCTTTAATAATGTTACCAATAACTTCCGTCTTATCCTTTTCCTTTTTCTTTGAAAGATAAATGATCGTACTTGCGGCATATTTGAGACCAGAGCCTCCTCCCATTTCTTTAGTAGGGACATAAGATCCGATGACATCGTAGGTGTGATTTGTTACTATGAGTGGAATATTTGCTTGACCAAGTTTAAGAGTAAGCATTCTAAATGCTCCTTTCACAAGTTGGGATTTAGTCATGTCCCTAACCTGCTTATCATCTAATGCGTCCCTTATCTCTTTTTCTGTGGAAAGCATACCTAAAGAGTCTAGCACAAACATGCACGGTTTGCGTTCTTCTTCAGATGTTTTTAAGTATATATCTACAGCACGAAGTGCCTTTGATCTAAACTCTTCGATAGTAACTACATTTACTACCACAAGACGTTTCATATCAATCCCACGAGACTCAAGTAATCCCTTATTGACTGCTGCTTCAGTATCAAAATAAAGACAGTAACCATCAGGATTAGAATCAAGAAAGTTCTTGACCATAGCAAGGGAAAAATACGTTTTACCAGTAGAGGTTTCACCAGCGATGGCAGTAATGCGATTGCTAGATACGCCACCATAAATGGAACCCGACACCAATCCATTAAAGATGTATGAACCTGTGTCGATAAATCGTTCGTTTTCTTGGATGTCTGCTGCGACTTGGGTGTATTCGTCACCTATCTCCTTTACTAACTCTTTCAAAAAATCCATAATTTAAATGTCACATGCTCCACTTTTACATTGATATTCATCAGTCTCTGAGAAGAACTGAGTATTATCTGGTCTAAATTCCCCTGATATTACATTACCTTTCATCTGATATTCTTCAGTAACAATATACCCCCTTAGAAGATGATATAATCTAGTATCACCACCCAATGCAAGAGCATTTACTATTGTTTTCAAATCTTTTTGATCGATAGGTAATTCCATTAGGAGAAAAATAGTTCTAGGTTTACAGTTTTTTCCACATTCCATCCGATTGCATCTAAGATGGCTTTAAGTGGTTCTACGAAACTCTTGTCAAATTGTAAGTCATAATCAATATATTTGTCAAGACCGAGTTCGTGAGGAAAGTCTTGAATGAATGAAATAACATTCTCTTGAATAATATTAGGTTTCTTCAAATATAAAAACTTAACTTTCTCACCATTACCTATGGGAGAATATTTGTTATCCAAGTTTTTTTGTTTCACATAGTGATTAAAAAGTAATGCACCCCGTATATGTATAGGAGTTCCCTTCGCATATATTGTAGAGTGTGCTTTATATTTCTGTACGTTAGATGCAGTGCGAGGAAAGGCAATATCTTCAGGTGGAAGTTTTCTAAACTTTGCTCTTGATTCTTCAATATAATCAATAACTTCTTCTTCAGTTCCATTCATCATAAGTTTAAGAGCATCCTTAATCATTGCTCTACAAGGTGCTGGTGTAGAAGATTTAACTGCCTCAATACCCATCATCTTTAATTTGGGTTCTTCATATCGAACACCCTCACTATCCCATACATTTAGAATGTATCTTTTCTTAGCAGTCCAGATACCACGATCAGCGATGTTTTCCCTTTTCATAAACATCTTTTGATCATAAGCACCTACGTAGTCGGCCAGTTCTTGGTAAGAACGGTCAATAAAAGGCTCAAATTCATTTTCACACACCTTGTTAAGGAACCCAACAATGACCTCATTAGTTTTCTCTCTGCCTTTGTATACAGTCTCAACCAAAGGACCCAAATTAAGATAAATGGAATCAGTATCTGAAGCAATAACATAATCAACCTCCTCAGTTTTTAAAATTTTATTCATTCTCTGGTTCATCTTATTCTCTATCCAACGTATGGATACTTGGCCAGACAAAGTAATTGCTTCTGCATTAGCAAGTTTGTAATACCTAAAGTACTGATTGCCGATAGCACCATAAGCAGAGTTAAGAGATATCTTCTTCGCCATTTGGATATTGTTACACCTAGCAATCTCCTTCTCCAATGCATCCGTTGGTGTCTTCTCATACTGCTGCTTTGCCTGAAGCATCTTCTTCTTAAATATAACTCTATCCCCATACATCTTGTCCATAAGTTCAGGAAGAAACCCACGCACATCCTTCCGATATTGTGCTCCATTCGCACAAACTGCATAATCTCCATCAAACTCACACTCCTTATTTAAGATCCTTTCAACGCTCGAACTGGGATGTCTAGTCTCCCTGAGGGTCTCTGGACTGATATTATATTGCATAATAAGATGAGGATACAGACTGTTGAGGTCAAAACTAACCACCCAATCATACTTTCCCGGTTTCGGTTCCTTGACATAAGCACCTGCATATTTGTCGTTTTTATCAGATCTATTCTTAGGAGGAATAACTATATTCCTTCTCTTCAAATAGTTATAGATTATTGTATCCCACATCCGAACCTGATAGAATACATCCTCATAATTCACCTTGGCTTCATACGCCATAGTAAGAGCAAGTTCAATCAACTTCATCTTGCTTTCCAAACGGTCAACAAGTTCCACGTCAATTATATTATACTCTACAAACTTCTGCCAACCATTTGTATAAAAATCTTTAAATGTATCAAACTCAGAGTGATCTAATTTCTTCTGTCCTAATTCCACACTAGCAATATAATCCAACCTATAAGATTCCTGTGCCTTATAAGTAAACTTCTTATATAAGTCTAAGTAGTCCAACTGTGATACACCACCAATATCATATGTGATATGTTCACGACCCATAATGGTGGTTGTATCTTCAGTCACCAATCCCCAAGGGGACATTCTTTTTTTAAGTTTCTCACCAAGTATTCTATCAATCCTACGACAAAGATATGGGATATCATATAACTTACTGTTCCATCCAGTAATAACTTCTGGTGTATTGGACTCAATCATCCACCAATTAATAAAATCATTTAGAAGTTCATATTCAGTTCTAAATGCTTTATATAAAACATTCTTCTGATTATTTCTAAAAGGTCCTTGACCCCAAGTAATAATCTGCTTAGTTGTATAATCCTGTATTGATATAAGAAGTATCTCTTCTGCACAAGATTGTACATCAGGGAATCCTTGTTCAGACTTAACCTCAATATCAAGTGTGACTAATTTAATTTTTTCAATATCAAACTTTAGTTCCTTCTCAGGATACTTCTCAGAAATATATTGATAGATAAATCTCTCATTACCATAAACATGAAAATTTTCAACACCATCATACCTCTTAATGAACTCTCTACAATCACGTACACTACCAGGTTCAATTGCTTCTACATATTCACCCTCTAATGTTTTATACTTCGTTTTCTTTTTTGAGTCAACAAAAAGGGTTGGGTAAAACTTCTCACGGGTTGCAAAGTGTTTTCCATCTTCATAACCACGCACCAAGAAGTTGTCTCCAACCATCTGAACGTTTGTATAGAATCTCATTCCTTAATAATATCCAAGTATTTTTCAAGTAGTGTAGGTGTAGGTTCTGCTATCGTTAGTATCTTATCAGATCCTATCATAAAAGCATCATCCTTTGTGACACCTATTAAAAATTGTTCAAGTGTCCTATCGCCAGTAAGAATAAAAGGTTTAGTTAACTTACAATCGGGTTGTCCAATATCAGCACTTCCAACCTCATCAATCTGACTTATCAGATTCTGTCCCGTCGTTAGAACTATCAGTTTGATTACTTGATCCATTTGTTTTTTCCAAATACATTTTTTTAATTGACTCTAAAGGTTCTACCAATGCAATCACTTGATTAATTGGAATTGGTATCTCCTTGTCTGCAGATGCAAGTATCCAAGGAGATAAAGACACCTCTATAGATGTTTGATTATCTTCATTTTCAGATAATGAAAATTTATTAAATTCAACAAGATGTGGTCTAGTGAAAAGATAAGCAACTGGTTTATCTTCTGATACTATTTCTTTCAATTCAGCAATCACTTGCTGTTGAGATTGTAAGAGTGCTACTTTAATTGTCATGATTTAATCCCACCTTGTAACTGTTAATTCAATAGAGTTATCATCCATCTCCCATTCTTCTTCTATCACAAAACCCTGTTCCTTAACAGCATCATGAATAGTAAGTCTAGCATACTGTTGAGTAAGTTTTTCAAGGAATCTTTCTATTGGAATATCTTTTTTCCACGTCTGCCTATCGGCAATAAGTTCATACTCACCTGTTTTCTCATTCAACTTAAATCCAATATCAACTCCAATAGAAAATTCAACCTCAGTAGTAGGATGTTCTTCTGCATGAGATGGATTTGTTATAACAAGATCAACCACTGACATTCCTAAATCGGCAGGATTGTTAACCCTTTCACCCATTCGATTAAGACATTCTATTATAATAGATTTATCTTTAAGTTTAGTCTTGATTGTGCTGAAGTGTGACATCTGTTGTGTTTTTCCAAAAATTTTCTATTGGTTGAGCAAGATAATATTCTGGTTTAGTTTCCACATAGGTAACTTCACCAATTCTTTCCTCTATTAATTTAGTTAAGTCTTGACAGGCATTTCCAACAACACCTATAACTTCTTCTGTAACTAATCCATCTTGTCTGATGGAAAACTTAAGTTTTGTTTGTTCTGGCATATTTAAAATTGTTTAGGATGGGTTACTACATCACCATGTATCTCACCAATATCATCTATATGAGCATGATCGATCTTCTCAATATGTAGGTGTTCTAGTGCATTAGCAATTCTTTCAAGTGCTGATGCAATCCTAATGAACTCTTCACTCATAATAAAATCTTATTTGAAGTAATTATAGCAATAAAAAAGGGGATCGTCAAGATCCCCCTTTTTTGTTTTTTATAGATACTCTTTTCGAGCATGATGTTCTGGAACTATTTTCTTTAACTCCACGGTAAGGAGTCCATCTGTAAACTCGACGGATCCAATCTCCGTATCGTCTGAGACCGTCCAAACTCGTTGGAAACTACGTTGGGCCAATCCTTTGTGGACAAACGTTCCATCAACTTCTGATTCTTCTTTCTTGCCTTCGATATATAATTTTCCAAACTCCGTATAGACTTTGAGTTCATCTTTCTTAAACCCCGCAAGTGCAATTTCGAGTTTCGACTCATGATTATTTACTTGAATTAAATTATATGGTGGATAGTTTGATTGTGGTGATTCATTAAAGAATCTGTCTAGGTAATCATCCATACCTATACCATTTTGTTTGATAATCTTCATTAGTTCTGGAAGATTAGCAGTATGGTACTGTGTTAAATTAGTCATTGTTCTCCTTATTAAGCGAGTGTGAATTGTGTCCCTTACGGCGACATTACTATTTAACCACAAACACTTTAAAAAGTCAGTGTTGAATACCCCATATTTTATTACAGTAATCCCTAATGGATCTATCTGATGAAAAGAATCCAGAACGTGCAATATTTAATAAGGACATTCTATTCCATGCATCTCTATTTTTCCATGCCTCACTAACTTTATCTTGAGCAGCAATATAATCATCAATATCAGCCATTACACAGAATGGATCATGATTCCTAAGATTGTCTATTAACGGTGCAAAAATCTCTCTATCACCACCACTAAAATGACCACCCTCAATAAGGTCTAATGCTTCACTAACTTCTATTCCAATATAATGCTGTGGATCATAATATCTTTGCAATTCAGTTATCTCAGATTCTGTCTTACCAAATAAGAAGAAATTTTCTTCTCCTACAAGGTCACGTATTTCTACATTCGCACCATCAAGTGTTCCTATTGTAAGAGCACCATTCATCTGGAACTTCATATTTCCTGTTCCCGATGCCTCTTTACCAGCAGTAGAAATCTGTTCTGATAAATCAGCAGCAGGATAAACTTTCTCACCCAATTTTACACTATAGTTTGGTAAGAATATTACCTTCAGTAAATCCTTAGTATCTGGATCATTATTAACAACTTGAGCAATATTATTAATAAAACGAATTATTAATTTTGCCATGTAATATCCTGGTGCTGCCTTACCACCAAAGATTACAGTACGTGGAACAACATCCCTCTTACCATTCTTAATACGAAGATACTGAACTATCACTTCAAGAGCACGTAAATGTTGTCTCTTATATTCATGGATCCTCTTAACAAGTACATCAAACATACTAGATGGATCCACTGTTATACCAAGATTGTCTTGAATATAAACAGCAAGTTTATGCTTACCAAGTAACTTAGTTGCTCCAATCTTTTCTAATAATTCTACATCATATTGTTTCTCTTCTAATACTTTAAGCGATTCCATATTGGTAACCCAATCTGGTCCAACATATTCATGTAAAAGTTCTGCAATAGAAGATGATACCCAACGACGTGGAGTAACACCATTGGTTACATTAGTAAACTTATGTGGCCATAAATCATAGAACTCAGGCATTAATTGACTCTTAACCAATTCCGAATGAAGTGCTGCCACACCATTTACATGATGAGAACCAACAGTCGCTAAATGTGCCATACGAACTGACTTATTACCAGACTCATCAATAATAGATAACTTTCCCAATATTTTATCATCACCAGGATACTTAAGTCTTACAGTCTGTAAGAATCTAGAATTAATCTCATATATTATTTCCAAATGTCTTGGTAGAAGATTTTTAAATAATTTAAGATCCCACTTCTCCAATGCCTCTGGAAGTAGAGTATGATTTGTATATGCAATAGACTTAGTTACTATTTTCCAAGCATCTCCCCAGTCCATATGACGGTCATCTACAAGTAGTCTCATCATCTCTGCTACTGCAACAGATGGATGAGTATCATTTAATTGAACCTGATAGTGATTATAAAATTCTTCTACTGGTATATTTCTCTTCTCTAAACTTCTAAACATATCTTGCAGAGAAGCACTAACAAAGAAGAACTGTTGCTTCAATCTTAATTGCTTACCTTGATCTGTTCCATCATTGGGATATAGAACCTTAGAAATAGTCTCAGATGAAACACTTTGTTCTACAGATCCCATATAGTCACCTATATTAAATGCATAAAAATCAAATGTTTCGGTAGCATCTGCTCTCCACAACCTCAATCTATCACAACTATTAACTCTATATCCAAGTTGAAGAACATCATAAGGAACAGCAACTACTTGTTCATCAGGAACCCAACGTACTCTATAGTTACCTCTATCAGAAGTATATCCTTCTACTCTTCCACCAAATCCAACTAATACAGACTCATCTGGTTGACAAAGTTCCCATGGCCATTCTCCATGTAACCAATTATCAGTAACTTCTATCTGCTGATTATCCTTTATTTGCTGCTTAAAAATACCATACTTATATCTTATACCATATCCAGTTGCAGGAACCTTCAGAGTTGCTAGAGACTCCATATAACATGCTGCTAACCTACCTAGACCACCATTACCAAGTCCAGGTTCTTCTGCTAAATCAAGTACTTGATCTAAGGTTAGATCATAATCCTTTAATGCTTCTTCTGCTTCTTTCTGTAATCCCAGATTAAGAAGATTATTACCAAGTTGAGGTCCAATTAAAAATTCTGCAGACAAATATGCTACCTCTTTCTGATCCTTAGTTTCAGTAAGATAGTAAGACATCATCTGATCTCTCACAGCATAACATAATGCCATGTAAATATCATGAGATGAGGCAGTATCAGGACGTTTACCTAATGTATAAAACAGACGTTCCGTGATACCGTTAGATAGGTTATTCGTCAACTTTTTTCTTCTTGCTACCTATATTATACTTTGTTTCTAGTATCCAATCACCTTTATCTCTATATGCTAATACTTTAATTTGATTTAGAGGTGCAATATCTTGTATTTTAGTAGCATCTACGACACCAACCAATCCCCAATCAGCAAGTAATTGAGCAATACGATTCCTACGTTGAACATCATTAGATGTAAGGTTAGCATGTTTCCCATCAAGGGCAAACAATTCCTTAAAATGCACAAGGAAATATTTACCTTGCTTATGTAATATATGGCATGATTGATATATCTTCTTTTCTTTTCTTGATGCTACACCAATTCTTGTTAAAGTCTCACGGACTTTTAAAAAATCATCTGGTTCGTTAAGGGTTACCTCCACCATCTGTTCGGGTTTCCACTTTACTTCAGGCTCTTGAACCACACTCATTGTCTTCCTCCAGTTTCAAATTTAGATCTTATAAAATTAAGTTGTTCTTTCGTTAGGATTCGTAGAGCTTGTTTTGCCTTTTCGTTACTATAACCATAATAACGTTTCACCAAGTCAAGATCTTTAATCTCATCTTTACGCAACCAAGGAGAGAATCTCTTCTTAGTTCTGAGTGTATTTAGAAAAAAATCATATTGCATCTTCTTAGGTAAAAAATGATACTGATTCATTTCATTAGAAAACATAATCGCATCAAGGTGTCCAGAAAAAATACGATTGATAATATAGGGTGAATATTCTTTTTCTAATGAAGGGTCTTCATCAATTAGATTTTTCTTTGTTTGGTTTATAGAGTTCAACCAATCTTTCAGTTCCATAATTAAGTAAAAGTAATTCTTTTCTTTGTTGTTGATCACGCATATATTCACCAACAGATCTCATTGTATATGTAAGATCAAATTCAGTAGCAGTCCATTCCTTAAAACGATCCTTGACTAACTGGGAAGAATTATATGATACCATCATGTGAGAAGTATGTCTATCACAATCTTCCGCAAACTTATCATGATCAAACTTCTTATGCATAGCACCTTTTTTACCATAAAGATTATCCTTAATATCATAAGGAGGATCTAAGTATGTAAATGCACCATCCCAATCAGTTAGAAGATCTTCATAAG
>VTLG01010241.1_pt1 | contig 11107 bp, 9 predicted proteins | sample 4694571 | NCBI WGS metagenome assembly VTLG01 (sample SAMN12604809, study PRJNA352737) | marine metagenome | biome: ENVO:00000447; feature: ENVO:00000209|ENVO:00000569|ENVO:01000036; material: ENVO:00002151; isolation source: viral sequences binned using virsorter ... | reverse complement strand
GTGATTGTGTTAGCTCTCTAGCCTGTACTGCGAATGACGGCCTAAAAAGTATTCTATGGAACTTTTTTGACTCTGTAAAGTCATCATAGTAAGGTGAGAGATTAAAGTCAGTTGGACTTGGCATTTAATACTCCCTAAAATTCAATAACCAGTTTTATATTCTCGGTTTGGTCAGCAGCTCTTGTTATAGGCGCTCTGTTTTCAATGTAGAGAATATCACCAGAGTCGTGGTCAATTTCTGGAACAGAATAACCACTAACAAATACCACATTATTAATTGTTGATGATGAAGTTGTTGGGGTTGCCGTTGCACCACCGGCTCCTGTAATTAGATTTGTTCCACTAAAAGCAGTTTGATTTCCGCTTGTATCAATACCTTCATCTACATGTCTTGTTTGAATGTAGTATAAAATACTGTTAGTTGCGTCCCACTCTACTACTTTACCTACAGCACCTGTAGTTGTTTGCGTAATGGTTTCATCTACGACATAAGAACCTGTAATTCCCGCTACATTAACAGCTCTTGTTGCTCTTAATGTATTTGATGTAGCAGCTGAAGCTCCTGATTCGGGGTCCCTAATTAAAGTAATTTTTCTAAAGTCATTAGCAACTGTAACATCACCAGAGTTTGAACTTTCAGTTCCTTCTAGTGAAGTATTTAACATAACATAAAATCCACCCAATTCTTCTACTGCATTGAAACCATGTCCACCTTGTGGTGAAATAATTACATCTAATTCTGCACCAGTTAAACCTGTTGCACCTGCAGCTACTATTTTAGTATTACTAATTGTTCCATAAGTATAACCTGTTCCTGCAGCTGTTATAGTTACAGCAGTTACTACACCGCCTGCAACTGTAACTGAACAAACTCCACTTGAGCCGTCACCATTAATTGCAATACCTGAAAATGTTCCGTTAGCACCACTTGAACCTGCCGATTTAATTTTAATTATATCAATTTGTCCGTCAATAGCAGCTGATGATACTGTTGAATCTGTTGCAACTGCCATAAAATCTGTTGAAAGGAAATTTGCTTGTTGTGAAGCAGTTAAAGTGTACATATATTTCCACTTATATCCATCAGCAGTCGCTAAGATTGCTGTTGATGTTCCTGTAGGTTCTACAGTTGAAGCTGCATTACTATTGTTATCTAAACATTTGTAAACATTTCTATCTGTAGTTAAGACATAAAAGCTTGCGTCAAATAAAGTTGAAGCTCCACTATTTGATGTCTGAGCAGTTGTCCCGCCAGTAATATATTCTCCGTAATCATGTCTGTAATAGTCGTAAATGGTTCCAGTAATCCAGTTGCGTCTAGGAATAGCAAAAGTAACATTGCTAGCCCCAATCTTTTTAGCAGCAAGCATATCATCATAAGGAAAGTGTTGTGCATTTAAATTATCCGCTGGTGTTATTGGTGCTATATCAGTACCTTCGTTATTTGTTCTTGCGTCACCTCTAGTAGATGTAGCAAATGCTTGTGGTCTGCCAATTCCAAGATACATAGTATTACCAGAAGCTTCGGAAAAAGCTTCCTGGAATTGTTCACTATTGTGAATTCTAAATCTGTCTGTTATTATTGCTGGCATTATGTTTTTCTTTTCCCTTTTATATATTTATACGATTTACCTTGCTGTTGCTGGAATATTATTAGTTCCTACCATTGTTTGGCCCCAAGCCATGTAAGTATATGTTCCACCTGAAGCATTAATATCAGCACTAGTTACTCTCACTTTAAAACCATTACTTAATTGGTCTATAGTATAACCAGCACTCTCGGCATTAGATAAACTTGGATATAAATGATTATTGTTTGGATTATATCCAGTCCTTTTATCATCTTCTATAACCCAATTTGATGTGGTATCACTTCGCTTAATTATAATTAAACTTGGTTTAAATCCGGTCCAAGCAAAGGCCCCGTCCGTATCGCCATTACCATGATAAACTCCAAATTTTTGATATCCTAAAACATCTGCAAAGCAGTAAGCTACATAAGTTCCACCACTATTATTAACATCATTTTCAGTTCCTAAAGTAAAATTTACTGTATCGGGGTTAGTATCATTCCAAGCACCAGTATCATCTGTTTCTGCATAATTATTATTCATATAAAGTTTCTTTTCAGCTGATAAGGACTGATGGTATATTGTCCAATGAGCTGCACTATCTGTTCGTTTAATAATTATGCAAGCTGGAGTAACTCCAAGACCATGGGCTACTTTAGCTCCTGCGACTCCATTACCTGAATATTTAAGAATAGAACATTTACTTGTTGCATTAAATGAATAAGTTGTAGGAGTAATTGTTGTACTTCCATTTGTAGCAATTCCTGAAGTTGTTCCTGCTTTCCAGTTCCAAGCTGCGAAATTTAAATTATTATCATTTAGTGAATCTAAACTTCCAACTGTAAAACCATCAGAATCAAAAGATGATAAACCAGTTGAACCACCTTCTGATACAGCGTCATTAGTATTAGCACTTAAATAACTTTGAATACCTCTGGCGGCATCCCATACATTATGGGCTTCGGTATTATCCCTTGATTTAGTCCATACCAAATCTGGCTGGAATCCAACTCCTGTAATTGATTGTCCAGTATCATTCCCCAAGTAGAGGACAGTATTTTGGTAAAGTGAACCTTTATTTACTGTTGTATAAGCCATTATTCGTTAAGTCCTTTCGTACAAATTGCTGTAAATCCGGTAGGCACATCAAATTCAAATTTCCCAAGATTACTTGCATTTGTTCCTTCTGAAGAAATTGCTGTTGTTCCAAAATATCCATTTCCAAAGTTATAATCACATGTAACGGCATTTCCTGAAAAACAAGGAAAATAAGGTTTATGATTTGTAAAATCTCCGTCAGCTGAAAAATCTATACCATTAGTACCTGCAGCCGGATCCGAAGAATTACCCCAAGTACCGTTTTTACCAAACCAAATTTTACTTGCGTCAACATCAAGAGCCACACTTATAATATCTCCTGCTACCATACCTGGAAACCAAGCTGATGTACCATATGCACCTGAACTTCCATCGTGGTAAAAATCTCCATTACCTGAATTTAAAGCTAATCCACCGGAGTTGTTTCCAACATAAGTAGAATATATACCGTCATAACCACCATTAGGTTTAGATGACATTATTCCATTTTGCCCCCAATTAGTTTGAACTGTATTTTTATATTCCCAATACCATTTGCCTTTTGAAAGTCCTATAGTTGCAGGAATACCCATCCAACCTGTAGCTACAGCTGTAGTATTTGCATTATGTAAAGCACATTGATGTCTTACTGCATTATTAAATGTAGCAAAATTATTATTTGGACAATCCTCTGTAGGTGTAGGAGCATTACCTGTTAAATTATTTCCATTACCTGATTGGTCTGTGCCTGAAGCATTATCTTTAAGTATAAAGAAACCGTTTGTTCCGTAGGTTACACTTGGAGCCGTTTTAGCAATCCATTCTCCAGTATCGGAATCTGTTTCTCCAAACTCTGTAGGAGCATAAGCAGTACCATCAATAAAATGGAAATGGGACATAACTCCAATAAATGGATATGAACCAGAAGCGTCATAGTCACCTACATAAATGTTACTTGCTATAGCACAATCATTGCTACTTGTTAAAACTTGAACACCATTAATATAAAGAGTAGCTGTTCCTGAAGTACAAGATACATGTACATGGTACCACGCCGACACATCACGATATTTTTCTGATGTTGTGGGTGTTCCTGAACTTTGAAATTTTATGCTATCAGTAGTAAAAGCAAGTCCACCTGAACTGCCTGAACCACCTTGCCACATATATTCCAAATTTCCTAATCTGGCTTTCTTAACCCATGTGCTTACAGTATAAGTTGTAAGTGTACCTGTTATAGATTTTGTATAGTGTGTTGCCATTATTAGTTAAACTGTCCTCCTCCGCTTGTACCATGAGAAATTGTTATTGTAAATTCTCTTGCTGGACCAACTTGTGATTCAGCATCCGTTGGTGTTATCTCAAAAGTATAAGTTGTAGTTGCCGTACTTCCTGTTTCTGTTCCACTTATTAAACCATTACTAGTATTTAGTGTGACACCACCTGGAAATGTTCCAGATGTTTTCGCATAAGTCACAGCACTATCTGAAGTAGCTACAACTGAAACTGATACAGCTTCGCCGTTTCCTACCGAGGCTATAGAACCTGCTGAAGTTGTCCAAGTTGGTGCTGTACTTGCTTGTAAAATTGCATTAGTTGAACTACCTGCAAGTCCATCAGGATTTGCTACTCTAACTCGGTAATCTCCAAGAGCTAAAGTAAATGTTGCTGTAATAGAAGTTGAACTATTTTTAGTAACTACTGAAGCAGCTGTTACTGCACCTGCTGAACTTATTGCCTCCACTTTTGGTTGTACTGTAGAATTTGATTCAAAATTTGTTCCTGTAATAGTTATTGCTGTTGCTACACTTGGTGGTATAATTGCACTTATAGCTGTAACCGTAGGATAATTCGTTTGTGAGTGTTCTGTTACCGAAGCTGCCGGTAAAGTTACCGTTTTAGAAGATAAATCTAAAGTGTTTGCTAATTTTCCTGCTGTTACATTTAAGTCAGTAATTTTTGCTGTAGTTACAGCATTGTCAACAAGTTTAGCTTCTGAAACGGTATTGTCCGAAGGGGTTCCTAAATTAACAGTATCGCCTAAAACAACTACAAAGTCCACAACATCAGCTGCGTCTGGAGCCGCTGAAAAAACAATACTTGACCCGCTGAGTGTAAATGCACTAGAAGGAGCTTGAATAACTCCTGATACTGAACATAATACATTATTTTCTGAACCTGGAACTACAGCTGCACCATCATTAACATTTGTTAAAGCAAATGTCGTAGTTGAACCGTCAGGTGTAATTGTATTACATCTGATATATTGTCCTGAATCTCCTGATTGTCTTCCTATGTATGGCATTAGTAATTAATTCCTATTCCGTGTATATCACCTTGTTTACTTCCATCTGCTTGGTTTGCCCATTCTATTTTATATCTTATATCGGTTCCACTTGTACAAGTTGTTTCGCCTAAACGGACTTGTTTTACCCCAGTTGAATAAACTGGTGTAATAGCATTATAACTTGTCGCTTCAGTCCAATTTGAACCACCATCACAAGTGAAATAAACTTTAATGTCGGTTCCTAAAGTATTGGTTCCAGAAACATCCTTATACAATAATGTTCCACCAACTTTTGTCTTTGCTGAACCTACTGCATTAGCAGCTTGAATTGCCGTACCTGTTGCACTTACTGAACCTCCTGTGAATTGAGCTGGAGTAAAACTTGTTCCATCAGGATAACGATTATTATTTGAAATCCTAAATCCATCAATCCAACCTTTAAACCATCTTGGTGCGTCACTTCTATGTTGAAAAAGTCTAACATAATTATCTGTATAAGCATTATTTCCTGAATTGGAATGAGTAGATACTTGGGTACCATCTACATAAAGTCGCATTGTACTGCCACCTTGTTTTGTGTATGCATAATGGTGCCAAGCGTCTTCACTAGCTTCACTACTTTCACTAACATTACCACCAAAAGATGTATTATAAACTGTTAATTTATGTGGGTCAGTACCATATTCCCATTGTTGAATTTGCCCAATATCTAAAATACTATCCGAATTATAATCATGTCCACCTAATTTTCTAGACCAATATTCTACGGTATAATTTGAAATTGTTTCCAAGTTTTGAAAATCTGCGTGTGAGAAAGTTATTCCATCTCCTGAACCATCTCCATATATTGAACAAGTTGTTCCACTTAAAGATTGTGTATCAGACCAAATTACTCCTCCCGAATTTGTAGCAGCGTGAGCATTTGAACTTTGGTCGGTAAATACTGTATTTCCATTTACTTTGTTAAAAGAAGATAAAAATAAATAAGTATTTGCGTCTGTACCACCGTAAATATCTACAGCAGTTTCAACAGTAGTTAAAGCACCAGAACTAACAAGTACATTTGTTTTTGTTCCTAAAGTATCTGTTGCAAAAGTATCAATATGTTGATTAGGCAAACTAAAAGCAGCTGCTGATTCGTTAGTTGCTTCCCTTAACGCCAAAGCAGTTATATCTGATTTGACAGGTTGTAAATCTGTTTCTGGAGAATGTTGAACAACACTTGATTGTGAAATCCTACCGTCTGCAAAACTACCTGAAGTAATTTTGTCGGCTGAAAGATTAGGTATTTCAGCTGCGTCTAAAGTTATTGCTGTATTTCTAATTCTTGTTAAAGCCATTAATAATAATCTCCATATATTTTACACATATCCCAACCCCAATCGTATGAGCTGCCAGTTATTAATATTCTCCAAACATAATATCTATAATAATCACTTGATACTGTACCACTATCCCAATTGGTTGCTGGATTTGACATATTAAAAATTTCTGTTAAATTTGTTGTGGTTAAAGAACCTGCGTCTGAAGCACCAGTAGCTATACCGTTTTGTGCTGAAATATCATTTGTTCCATAAAGAATAAAGTTTCCTGTACCACCTCTCCATGTAGCCATTCCTGCCATTCTTGTAATTGAAAAACTTGGATTTGCACCAAAGTCCATTGAGAACCATAAATCTGTATTTGGAGCAGAACCGCCATCGTGAGTACCAAACCAACGACCTGGACTATTGTGATTATCATCCATACCTACACTCCAAAATGTACTAGCAATACTATGGTCAACTCCATCATCATGGGTATAATGTCCCCAAGTATTTGATTTATCTGCCAAGAAATATCCATTTGCCATAGTACCTGAAGCACCATAAACATTTGATAATGTGACTGCCGTATTAGGAGAAAGACCGTTTAATCCTAGTCCGTTAGAAGTAGGATTAGAAGCATTATTACCTGATAAATTAGTAGCGTCCCATAAAAGAGCAGAAGTTGTAACATCTTTAACAAGAATACTAAACGCTCGGTCGGATGTTTGACCTCCTGCTGTTGCTCTACCAGTAAATGAAATAGTTGTATCTCCACCTACAGCTGGCGCATTACCTGTAATGGCACCTGTAGAAGAATTTAAAGTTAAAGAATTTGTAGCTAAATTTGTTCCACCTGTTTCAGTATAAGCAATTGAATCACTATCCGGGTCTGTAGCCGCAATAGCAACACCTGAAAGAGCTGCACTTTCTACCACAGTTGCAATACTTCCTGATGAAGTTGTCCATGTTGGTTTCATATTTACATTAATTAAACCTGTAGCTGATGTTCCTACTTTTCCTCCAGATGATGTAAATTTTATTTTATAAGGCTCTTGAGCATTTAAGAACGAAGATTTTGGTGCTACTGCTGTAACTTGCGTTGCACTATCCAATGTTGTTGAAGCGGCGTCAAAATTTGCACCTGCATTTCCCATAAAACTAATTGTTCCACCACTACTAAAATTTGTTCCTGTAATAACTATTGTTGCGTTTCCACCATCTTCGTTGTTTACTAAATCTGTATCAGAAGCTGTAACTGTAGGGTCTGGTTCTAAAGTTGAAAAAGCACCAGCATTATTATAACCTTCAAAATATCCTGTAGTAGTATTAAATCTCCATTGACCAGCAGTAGAACCTCGTTGTGCTGTAGTACCTACAGCAACTTTAGTACCTTCGGTACCAGTATCAACTATGTTTTCTAAAACTACTGGACTTGATTTTGCTCTTGTTCTTGTTCCCATTTTATCCTACTTTGCTAAGTACCTAAAAGATATTTCTGCTGAAGCTTGAGGAGCAGCGGCGAATGTTAAAGTTGTTCCACTAATTGTGTAATCAGTTGTCGGCACCCAAGTAATTCCATCTACTATAGCCAATGTATCTGCTACTGCTCTACCAGACTCAATTGTAAATGCAACAGTAGAACCATCGCCTGTTGCTGTTCCAACAGTATATGAAATATACTTAACCTTTTCTGGTATTCTACCTACATATGACATTTAATTCTTATTCCCTTTTTATTATGCCGATATTGCGTCAACAGCTGAAACCCAAACATCAGCTGAACTTGCTGTGTCTGATACAACTTTCAATGCGTCCCCACTATGCAAAACAAATCTTGCGCCACCATCAATAATCTGTAATGTACTGCCACTTAAAATTGGGGCAGTTTTAACCAGGTAAATATCATTTGAACCGTCATTAATATAACAGTCAACATTGATAGTACCAGCAGTTACATTAGATATGGAAATTCCCACTACAGTATCATAGCTGTCAGCCGTCATAACGGTTGCCGGCGCTGTGCCTACATTGTTTGAGGTATATCTTCTAAAGTCTTGTGCCATTTTATTTATTCTCTCCTATTATTTATTACAAAGCAACAGCCATTGCTATACTAAAACCTGCTGTTGGTATAGTAGCCACATTAAATCTTCCTTGTGCTGAACTCCAAACTAATCCATAACTATCAGCTACACCAGATATATTAACATTTGATAAATCGCCTACTGAAGCATTTTCAGTAATAATTTTTACCCAACCACCTGTGTCTGCAACATATGGTATATCACCTGTTGTATCGTAAGCAAACATACCTTCGTATGTTGTTTCATCTGGAAAAGCTCCTGTGCCTGCAAAATTAGCTCTTATTTTATTTCCATCTGTAGTTAAGTCAAGTGTCTTATTTGTTAATGTATCTGTTGAAACAAGAGATACCAATGTTGAATTAGCACCTTTTGGTAATAACATTGTGTTAGTAACAGACTCACTATGAGGTTGTGATTTTAATGTTTGTCCATGTGAATTAGTGTAACAATTAAGTCTAATAGCAGCATCCACAGAAACACCGTCACCTTGAATTTCTAAAATAGAACTTGCTGGTGTAATATCAAGATTACCAGTTGCATTTTGAATGCCCTCGGTAGTTAAAGCTGTAATTGTTTGAGAAGTTGTGGTTCCACCAACAACACCATTAATTGTAGGTGCTGTCAAAGTTTTATTTGTAAGTGTATCTGTAGTATCTTTTAATACAACTGTACCTGTAGCATTTGGTAAAGATACTGTTTGGTCTGCTGTAGGGTCAATAACTGTTAATATTGTTTCAAAATCATCCGAAGTAGTACCTTCAAAAGTAAATGAATTTGTAATTTGTATTGTAGCTGAGTCTATAACAGTTTGAGTACCTTGAACATTTAAATCTCCTAATACGGTCAAATCATTTGAAATGGTTACATTATTTGGTAATCCCAAAGTTACAGTATTAGCAGTAACAGCACTTTCTATTTCATTTGCTGTTCCAGAAATTGTTACCGTTTCTCCTAAAGCAACAGCGTCTGTAGCTGAACCATCTGATACGGTAAAAGTAGAATTGAGTAATGCTGAATTTGCAATGTCTGATAAAGTATTAGAAGAGCCTGAAATCGTTTTATTTGTAAGTACAGTTGTTGATGTTCCTGTAACAACTGTAGCGTCAACAGCAAGGGTTATATCACTACCTGAACCGGTAGAAGTGATACCTGTTCCACCAAGAATTCCTAAAGTTTCACCTTTAACATTAATTGTTCCAAATGTAGAGGTATCGTCTTTTACTTTGAAATTGGCACCTAATGTAGTACCGTCACCTATTGATAGGTATATTTCATCAAAGTTTAGATTGACTTTATCAGCACCTGCACGGAGATTATCACCTGTTCCGTCATTTGCTGTTGTTCCTCTATTTATTGTGTATTTGGCCATGTTTTTTAATCCTTATGACTATTTATAATGTTTTTATGGCGTATCGTCATCAAAAGTAACATTGGTATTATCAAATAATGTTAATGTGTTACTAAACAAATGAGCACTTACAGCCAACTGACTTGGAAATGCATAATTAGTCTTAATTTGTTTAGCCCCTTCTTGACCAAATGATACCAACATTAATGTTGTACCGTCTAAAGCTGTTTTTGTTCCTGTATATCTTAACTGATTTAGATTTTGAAATGTATTTGCATATGAATTAGATGATGATAAACCATAAGCTGAATTGTGAAATCTATTTAATGTTCCTGTTCTAGGACCTGCATATGCATAACCACTTCTAACATCATGCGTTACTCCTGAACCGTCAACAATTAAGTTTCTTCTTCTACTTAAATAATCAATTACTAAACCTTCTCTAGTTAATGTTAAGTCCCTTGTACCTGCTTCAAATGGTTCCCTATAATCATTACTTACATCTAAAGTACCTTCTTCTTTTGGTTTAGCTCTTAATGATGTACCATCACTATTTGTTCCTAATCTTCTACCAAATATAGTAGCAAACAATGTGTTTGCAATTTGTAAGAATGGAACCTCTTCTCTACCAGATGTTACACCTTTGACAGGACCACTAGCGGTTACAACTATTTGTGATTCAATATCTACTTGACCTGTAAAATAAAAACCTGCTGTGTGCATTGTCTTTTTAAATGCGTCCCTCCAATCAGCAATGGAACGACCAACTTTTAATACATAAGAAAAATCTTGATAGTATAAACTATCTTGTATTCTCATTGTAGTTTCAGAAAGTTTACCTCTTTCACTAATAAATTTTCCATCCGTATTTACAACTGATTGTACATTGATTGAAGCAGTTGAAATATCTAATTTTTTAAGTGTACATGTTCCACCGGAAGAAGTTGTTAATGTTTCATTTAGATTAAATGTACCTGATACATCTTTTAATCTTAATAATCCTCTTGTAGAATCCCATTCTGAAATAGTACCTGAAGCCCCGCCTGCGCCTGTGACTGTAGTATTTGGAATAACTGTTCCTGAAATTCCTGTGACAATCATATTATTATAGAAACCTAATGTGGGAGGAGTAGGAGATTCTTCGTAACTTCTACCCAATTCTACAGTTTTCAATCTTACAATTTTACCAATGTCATCACCATAAGCTCTAACAGTTGCATTTGAACCGGTTCCAGAAGTAACTGAAACTGTTGGTAAAGATGTATATTGTCCACCAGTATTTGTTAAAAATAAATCTGTTATTTCACCTACATTATCTCCTGAATCTTGAACTATAACTTTACCATCATAATGGTCACCTCTAGTTGTTTCATCTTCTAAAACAAGTCTATCACCTGTTGACATACCAGAACCACTTTCACCAGAAAAACCTC
>VTLG01006740.1_pt1 | contig 11107 bp, 16 predicted proteins | sample 4694571 | NCBI WGS metagenome assembly VTLG01 (sample SAMN12604809, study PRJNA352737) | marine metagenome | biome: ENVO:00000447; feature: ENVO:00000209|ENVO:00000569|ENVO:01000036; material: ENVO:00002151; isolation source: viral sequences binned using virsorter ... | reverse complement strand
ACCACCTGTGTGATCTAAATAAAAGTAGCCACCTTGGTAGCCATCTCCGTTATAGTTTATCGTATTATCAGACCCGTCTATATCCATGTAGTTAGTAGCCAAATCTACATCTATGTCAGAGTCTATGGTGTTGTTTGAACCGTTGATGATCCAGTCTAAATCAAGTGTCGATGCCATAGCGTTTGTTGCTTGATCTAACGACATATCGTTACTAGATCCTGTGACTTGTATGTTGACGTTGCTTGAATCAGCTCCGTAGGTATTGCTTGGGTCGGTCTGAATATCAAAAATATTTGAAGAACCGCTAAACTCAAAGAAGCCCGTGTACGAGTCTGCATAGATATCTCCTCTAAATAAGTTGCTCGAACCTATTTGATTGATATCTAATGTCATTGTCACACCGTCTAGATCTAAAGGCGTCATACTGCCCGCTGCTGCTGTAGCACCACCTATTAAGTTGCCAGAACCTAATTGTTCTACATCAATATTTATAGTGTTTCCAACTTGATCGATTGACGTTTCGTTATCTGCCGAAAAAATAAAGCCAGCAAAGAACAATAAAAAATATTTAAACATCCTTGTAACTCCAGTAATTTTTTATTATACCTTTTTCGACTGTCTTTAAAACTGCCATCTCGATAGCAGACTGTAACGCTATGGTGATTGATTCGTTTTCGACATTTCCGTTTTCTATCTCGACAAGTTCAGTCTGATTAAACACAAACCTAAATACGTCTTCATTTATTCCAACACTCAATATACTTTTGGTGGTTGTGACTTCTGTTAGTATGCGCCCAGTCAAAACAGATACGGTTCGAAGACTTACAGTAACGGTATCTTGTCGATAGCTTCTGCTCATACCGATGCCTAATACTCTGCCCCCAGTGCCGCCTGATCTTATGTTGCTTTCATAACTTACTACCGCACCTTCAAAGATAATGCCTGCAAACATTAACGGTTTTAGCTTTTGCGGTTCATCAAAACTTTCTCTGGTAGAGCGAATAAGTTGGCGTTCTTTACTTAGGTTGTCGAGCCCAATACGTTCAACGACTTCAAAGAAATCACCTTGCGCGGTGTGCTTGAGTGCTTGTATCAAGAGAGTGTACGGCGCTTGAGTAACCGCCGTGCTGAACGTAGCGAAAGAACTGTTGCTGCGACGTTGGCCTGTCTGATCTAAAAAAGAGGTGGGATAGACTGCAACAACAGGTTTAGTTTTCGGTTGCGGTAACTCCCAGAGTTCCGTGTGTATAACAGAGGCTATCTCTGCTAATCGGGTAATCTTAAAATTTTCTAGCGAGTATTCGGAGTCAAGTAAAACGCAGCTAGAAAGTGAAACTATTAAGAGGAAAAGTAATAGTGGTTGTTTCGCCGTTTTCATTTGTCACCGTTAGTGTAATGTACTCATCGTCAACTTCGTATTCTATGGTGTTGCCCTCTAGTTCTATAGAACCAGACGTTTGTGGGTTTTCACCAAACAAGCTTTCCACCAACTGAGAAGATAATTTAGCGTACACCCTTGACTCTAAGTTCCTAATAAATCTAGCAAGAGTGCTGTTATTAGCTTCTCTTTCAGCTTCATCTAATAAAGCTTGCTTGTCATCTTCTATAGCTTGTTTTCTAGAAAACTGTTGGTTCTCAATTGTAAGATAGTGTTGCGAAGTGTTTAGACCAGAAAAACTTGGTGACTTAAATTTAAACACCATCTCATCACCAAGCAAGAAAGCCGGGAAGAAAAATAAAACGCTAATAACGATAATAAATATCAATATTGTTTTAATCTGTCTCATCTTGTACGCTTTCCAACTTTTCATTAGGATCCTTTAACTTGTGTTCTTCTTTGAGTTCTAGAACAGTATTAACTTTCTGTTGTAATCGTATCATATCTTGATCTAGAAGACGTAGTTGATCGGTGAGTCGTATGATTGTGGCTTTCATTTCTTGCACCGCTGGGTCGATAACGTTGGTTATGGTCTGCCAGACAAAGTACACAAAGTAGCCTAGACCCACGACCATGACGACAGGAAACCCAAAGTCTGCAACTATCTGAACTATATCCACTAGTCTCTCCTTGCATCTATCTTACCGTCTTCAACAAAGTTCTCTGCTCGCGCTATACGATTTAAGTCCGGGCTAAGATCAAGAGCGCTAGATACGCTAGTATCTATGCGAATCATATCGTTGTTCATAATAGACGCTCTGGTAATCAACATTTTGGTTATGCCTTGTATGGTTTTTATTTCGGATACCAGCCCGTCCATGAGCTGCTTCATAACCAGAAAGATAAAGTAAGCCATGACTAAGGCTCCGGCGATAGGTACACCTAATTCTGCGATTAGGTTGAACCACTCCATTTAATCCTCGCCTTTGAAGTTTTTACTTGAGTTTGATGTACCTGCGTACAAACCAAACCAAGCTGCCCCTGCCCCCACAATGATAGATATAAGTCCGCTCTGTTCTAGAGACGGATCTTCTAGGCCCATGAACCACATAGTTGAATAATATAGGAGAAATATGTAGACGCTCAAAAATAACCTAGGAAAGATCCGCCAAGAATCTATTGCTCTAGCTAGATGTATCCACTTCTGGTACGGGTTGGAACTCTGATTGTGCGGTGTTACATCAATGTCCAGTTCTAACTTTTTCTTTATTGGCTCTTGGTTCATATAAACCTCGCTAGTATTACGGTGCCTACGATAAACGGATACACCGCCCAAAGCATCGCTTCCAAACGATCAAACCTTTTTGACCCTTCTTGTAATCTTCTTTCTATGTTTTGATAGCGAATCGCACACTCTTTCTCGTGCGCTTGTATTTGAGCCAATGCGTTTTTATTAGACATCGTATTCTTACCTGATCTGCTCATAAGATTGATTAATAAAAGATGCGCTCTCAGCGCCTAACTTTGAAGAAGATGCTGAAAAAATTATGACGCCTAATATAAATAAAATGCTAGTAACAGCAAAGGCCATTTTAAAAAACTCTTGTCGCTCTGCTTTTTTTCTAGCTGCTATATCAGCTTTACTAGGTCTGCCGCGTCTTGCATATTTAGCCATTTATACCTCGTGTTTCCCTATCGGACATGTATTGCCTTGTATAAAAACTTTTAAAGGCATAATACATTTACAAATACTACATGTTTTTATGGATTTTTTGTAGTTTTCACAGGAACTACAGATGGCTAACTTTTTGTCTCTAACTGCTTTCAGCTCCACTACTCAACCGTAGAGCTCAACCATTTTTCTCCCTCGGTGAGACCAAGAAAGCTTTTTACAAATTGCACAAAGGCATCTATGTTCGAAGAATCCATGATGCCAATACCTTCGACAACTCTGTTTCTACCCTCAAAAAATACGACAGAGGGAATAGTGGTAGGCGCAAAGAAAGGTGTTTCCTCTGTTACATGAATTTTATACCACTTAATATCAGATATTGTAGAAAAAGCATTGTTTAAAGTGTTTTCGTTTGTGCTGCAATCAGAACAATCTTGCATAGTTATATATACAGCATGTTTTTGATTAGGGCTTGCAGCTAAAGTAGTTTCTAAATCTTTTAATTCTATCAAAGTCATTTTAATCCTTAGAGCAAACTCGTACTGAAATATTTGAGACAAATGATCCGGGACAATAATATCCCAAGTATTGATACGCCATCCATCCTGCATCTCCGTGGTTAACGCCTGTTTTTCCTACTTCATCACTGGTTTGCACATCTTTTGTGTTAGTTACGCCCTCATCTGAAAAACCGCTTGGACAAGAGGGCGGAGTAGCGTATGTGGCTGACGGTGTGCTTGGTGACCAACATGCAGAACCGCTGGGTAGTCCCATGGCTGCTGTGTTGCTGTATAGCTTGCCTACGGCTGAATCGCTACTGATAGTATAAACACCGTACTGCCCTGAAGTTAGAGTTATACCAGAAAGACTGCCTATATTGTTGTAAACAGCGGTATATTCTGTTTCTGTTTTTTGAGGAATAAATAAAGCATTGCTGCCTGTGTTTCTCAAACCTATCCATCTGCCTAATTCTGGTCTAGAGTTTCCTCCAGAGCCGGGACCGTATCTAAAAACATATTCGTCATTTAAACCTAGCGTAAAATAATCAGGCATTTTTTAACTCCTCTATTTCTTTTTGTTGTTCTTTCATGGCTTCAACTAAAAGTCCTATCATGTGACCGTAATCAATGTGTTTATGACCTTTTTCTACTACTAACTCAGGTAAAACTTCTTGTACTTCGTCAGCGACCAAGCCAATATCTTTTCTGCCTGTGTCTTTCCATTTATAACTAACCCCTCTTAATTGTTGTACTTTTTCTAATGGGTTTTCTATCGTTTGTATATCTTCTTTCAAAGAAACATCTGAACTGTATACAAAAGAACCTGAGTAAATAGCACCAGAGTTAACTATACCATCTGTATTTAAAGTTCCATCAAAATAACCGTCTTTGAACTGATAAGAGCTAGAACCCAAATCTACATCATTGTTAGCGTGTGGATAAAATACACCATCAGAAATGATTAATTGATTGTTTCCTCCGCATTGAAACCTTATTGTGTTATCAGTAGAAAAGGTCATGGCTGTATCAGGGTCAGCATCGCCTAACACGCCGTCTACGCTTATGTTCTGTACGTTAGTAATATCTGCATCGTTGAAAGATGTAGCACCAAAAGTATTTGCAGCAGCTGTTGAGGTAATACCCGCAGCAGCAGTTATACCGCCGCCGTCAGCTATAGTTATAGCATCATCCCCATCGGTGTATTCTATTAAAGGTGTTTTTACACTAGTCGATCCTGTCAAAGTAGGAGCAGTTACTGAGTCTGCTGTTACAGCAGAAGAGACTGTTAGATTAGTAGCTGTTGGCGTGCCGCCTAGATTTAAATCTGTAAAAGCGTCCACCACAGAGGCACCCGATCCTGCTCCGTCTGAATAGACAACTTTAACAGCGTCCGCAGCTATGGTTACATTTGCTCCAGAACCCTGAGATATAATTATGTTTTGCGATCCGCTGGTTGCGTTTTCAATAATCCAGACTTTAGATACGGTATTAGGGCCAAGAGTGATGGTGCAGGCAGAGCTTAGTGATCCTGTATATTTTAAATACATTGATCTGCCGGGGTCAGTGGCACCATCAGCTATGACTGTATCGTGCGACGTGCCACTAATTGCCTCTGTGCCAAAGCTAAACGCTTCTGCTATGAGTTCTAAATTAGTGTTGGTAGACGTACCCCAAGTACCTGACTCGTCTCCCGTGGCTATTTCTTTTAATCTTAAATCGTTTACGTACGTTGCCATTATGCTACCTCTTCCCAAGATGGCGTTTGATTCTCACTAATCTCTGACCAGCTCGGACTTTGTGTGTCTGTAATATTACTATAATTAGGAGTTTGTGTGGTATCAAATTCAAACCAAACTAAGAGTGTTCCTAGATCTGTTGTTGCAGAAAGTCCTGAAACTGAAGCACTAGCGCTAGCTCTAGGCGTAATCGTGCCAAGAGCGCTGGTTCCTGCTTGCCCGGTTAGAGTTAAATTAGCTTTACCTGTTACTGTAAGAGATCCAACACCGGTTGTTCCAGCTTGACCGGTTACGTTTACGTTGGCTTCTGCATCTACTCCAACAACGGTTACCGATCCTACAGAAGCAGTTACCGTAGGCAGAGCAACCACGGCTTGTGCGTTTACGCCCGGAGCAGAGAAACCTGCCGTAGCGCTTTGACCTGTTGGCGTAACGTTTGCCTCTGCATCGGTAGCCACCGTGCCTACAGCAGAAGTGGCGCTTTGACCTGTAATCGTTACGTTAGCTTCCGCATCAAACGTAGGTGTGCCAACAGCTCCTGTAGCTGCGAGTCCTGCAACACCAATCTCACCACCAGCGACAACGGCTATTCCGCCTAACGCAGAAGTTCCTGCTTGACCTGACGGAACTACGTTAGCTTCAGCGTCGGTGGTTACGCTTACTGAACCTACTGAACCCGCAAGACTTGGTAGGGTTGCTACGGCCTGTGCGTTAACACCAACACCAGCTACCGCTGACGTACCCGCTTGACCGCTTGGCGTTACGTTTGCTTCGGCATCTATCGTTACATTCGCATTTAAAGGATCAGATAAAAGAGCTTGTGCAGATACACCTGATATTTCTACTCGTGCAGCGGTTCCACCTAATGACGCAAAAGGCGACTGAGAAAAGGCGGATATACCAAACATGTTAGCTCTCCGCTATTTCGTTAATGGTTTTAGTTTCGGTTTCTTTTATTTCTACAGACGCAGTAAGTTGTTGTTCAAAGACAGAAAGTGCTGCGGACAATACATCTGTTTGTCGCATAAGGTCTTGTTTCTTAACTCGTAGTTCTTGTATCTGACTTAATAAGTATTTTTGTTGATCGTTCAAATCAGCTACTTCATAGTCTTGGTCGTTTATGGTTATTGTGTCTGGCATTAGCTACTTATCGTTTTAGTGACAGATGTTGGTGTCACTTTCTCAGCTATCTCAGCATCAAGACTAGCTTTCTTTGCAGTAACAGAATCAGCTCCTAAAGCTGCTTCAACCCAACCTTGCACATCACTTGCTGTTAAGTCTGCAAAAGCTTTGAAGCTTGATAAGTCTGAAGTGTCTAACACTTGACTGCCGTAAACATCTGATGTGATATTGACTTCTACTCCATCAATAGTTTCTTTGTTAGTGTCGTCAGTAGCTTTTAGTCGCCAATGCACGTTCCACACTACATCGGACTTAGAATCCTTTGTAGGGTAAGTGTCAACGGTACTTACGTCCCATGTGTAATTAATTGCCATTTTCTAACCTCTCTATTTTTTCATTTAGTTCTTGTATTGATTTAATTAAAATAGGTATGAACCTTTCATAATAGGCTTCTTTATATTCGTTTGGTTGCGTTACTAATTCTGGAAAAATAGTTTCTAATTCTTGAGCAATAACTCCTCTATGTCTTTCCTCATCCCTATTGGCTTCAGGCTTCCAATTAAAATCTACAACTCTAACTTCTTTAAGTTTGTGTAATTTAGGGTCTGTATCAACAATATTTTCTTTTAACCTTTCATCAGAAGATGTTGTGCTACCTGTTCTGTAAATATCTCCGTTAGTTCTAAGCTCTATCCTAGTAGTTCCGTTATCATCTCCTTGCAAGAAAAATTTATTTGCAGCGTTAACCGTATTTGTAGTTGTGATTTCAAATCCTCTAACAGCGTTAGCTGCTGCTGACATAGTGAACCTAGCAACAGGATCATCGTTATCTGGTTGAACCACAGTTAATTTAGTCGTGCCTGATGATGATGTTGTGCCAACCATAACATTACCATTTGAAGCAATACGCATCCTTTCAGTTGAAGAAGTGCTTAAATATAAATAGTTACTGCTATTATTATGTATGATGGAACTTACATCATCATCAGCAGTATCTCCAAACACAACACCTGCAAGACTAGAAGTACTACCTGTTATAGCCATAATTCCATGGTCTGATGCGTTGTTTAAGTGTAGCTGTCTTGAAGGACTTGTAGTTCCTATCCCAACACTAGCGGTGCTTGTGATACGCATAACTTCTGTTAAAGCTATGCTGCCTGATTGATTTGTTGCTCCTGTTGTAAATCTAAAATCTGAACCGTGTCCAGAGCCGTCAAAAGCTCCTGACGCAGCGATATCTAATTTAGCTATTGTTCCTGCCGAACCTGTACTGCCATCTGAACTTTCTACTTCTATAACACCTAAAGATTGGTCTGCAACTATAGAGGTGTCTGTATTTTTTAAATTTATTTTTGGAGCAGTTGTACCAACTTCTACATCGCCACTAAATGTAGTGTTTTCAGAGCTATCAATAGTTATAGCAGTAGCGTTACTACTATCTGCTATTCCCGGAGTGCTTGATAATTCTACTGGTACTTTAGTTGTCATTAGTCTGCTGCCTCTATGGTTAGTGTACCTGCATCAACTTGTCGCTTTACCTCATTATAAAATCTATTGCTCTCGTTGATAGGTACGCTTCTTGTTAAATTAAAACTGTTACCATCTTTATCAAGTTCTTTTGTTACAACATTAATAGATACTGTTTCTCCAGAAATAACATCTTTAAAATATTTAGCTGAAACTATTTCTATTGATCCCATTATAACTCCGCATCTATTTCTAAAGTAACTCCACTTTGAAATCTTGCCCAAGCTCCTCTACCTGCTGTGAGTGTATTTGTACCAAAGGTAAATTCTACTCCGTAAGAAGTTCTATCAGTAAAATCTGCTGTTGTAGTTGCGGAAGTTGATCCACCTGCAAAAACAGTCAATCCTGTAGCAGAACTTAAAGTTAATGTTGGAGCTGGTCGTGTCTCTCCTCTAGGAAAATAAAACATTCCATAAAATGCTGTGGCAGACCACATACTACCATTAAATATACCTGCATCAGATGAGCCAGAAGCTAAATCTCCGTAAGCGTATTTTTGAAAATATCTATGGCAAAGTTTTTCTGTTTCTCCTCTTGTCAGTATTTCAAAATCCGTAGCAACATCGCCAACTTCTAACTGAACTGCTGTAATATAAAACTCGTTACTTGTGCTAGACATAAAACTGCTTATGCCCGCAGCTCTGTTTGCTGCTGTTTGTGCTGCCCAAGCAGAACTATTAAGTGTTCCGCCTGTATAATCGCTGCCAGCATGGAGCCATATAGATACATTTAAACTAGCATTAGCATCATTACCAAAAGCTCCTGTGGTATCGGCAGGGAAAGTTAGCTCTACTTTTGACCAAGAGGAAGTAACTGAAAATGTTTTTGAAATTTGTCTGCCGTTATCAATATCGTAAAGTTCAACTACATAAGTAGCACTTCCATTGCCTTTGACAAAAAAACTTACAGTGTATTGTTTTGCTCCGCTTGTGCCTTTTTTAAATTGTTGTAAATTAAAACCTTCTATTTGTTGCAGTAAAATAAAGTATTCACCTGCTCCTATTGAAGTATCGGCAGTTGTGCAATTCAATTTTAAACTTGTAGTAACATTACTTTCAGTAGGAGCATCTTCTGTTCCTGCGGTCATTGTAACCCTACCAGAGTTGCTACCGCCCATATCTAGTTTCCATCTGTCAGCAGTATAGTAAGTGCTTGCGTTTGCTCCAATGCTTGTTATTTGTTGAGCTCTTTGATAGATTCTGTAATCACCATTAATTAAAATGTTTCGTCTGCCGAAAGCTCCTGTGCTTTCCACCATACTTGTATCTACTTTAGTTAATGCCATTACGGAGTCCCTTGAGAATCAATGAATGTTTCGTAAGCTGACTTAACATCGCTAGTCCAAGTTGCGTTTGCTATTGCTTGAACTCTAGCATCTTCACCCGATATATCAGTATCACCCCAAGTGTCACCTGATTTTGTTCTAGGGTTTAGAACATGCCTTGCAAACTGTCTGTTAAGTTCAGTATTATCTTCTTTTATTACTGTAGCAGTTCTAACTTGTACTTGACCCATTTCAAGTACCTCAACCTTATCTACTACTGTTTCTTTTGTTATTGCCATAATTGTTACCTATTAATCTGTTATAAAGGTTACTGTGAATCTTAGGCTTTTGCCCGATAAATTTGCGTTGGTAAGAGCAGCATTTCCGTTACTTCGTATTCTAGCCCCTGTGGTGCTATCAATAGATGCTGTTAAAGCTACGCTTGTGCTATAGTTCTGTTCAGTCATCACACCCCCTGTTGTAGAAGCAGTACAATCGTTACTCGGTGTAAAGGGTAAAGCTATTGTTGCAACTGAACCATCGCTTGTACTTGGATAATCAAGCCTACAATGAGCCATTACAAACCTACCAATTTTGGTGTATCTATTTCTATCTAGACTGCTAAAACTCAAACTAGCACCACTAGCATCTGTTGGTGTCCAAGTACCTTCCTCATAATCATCTAAGGCATTTGCGGCTGCTGTGTCTGAGCCAAATAAAATACCGCCTTTAGCATTTATTCTTTGGTCGACTCTATCAAGTCTTAAAATTTCTTTCCATGCACTATCAGTATCATAACCATCAAAAAATAAATCTCTGTTTGTAGTAGCTATACGAATTTTATAATATTCGACTGGAGCATCATCAGAAAAAGTTAAATGCCCATTTGCAGCAGCATTTACAGTATCATTATCTGCTGCTTGTATAGTTACTTTTGCATTAGAACTTGTAGCTCCAATTCCAACATTTCCAGAATCATCAATAATCATGCGTTCCGTTCCGCCTGTATCAAACCTAATCTTATCTTCGTCAGAACTTTCTTCGACCATCACTTTGGTATCGCCATCAGCGTCTAAAAGTTGTGTAGCTGTATTGATTGTAGTTTGTGTAGCCACTATGGCTTCTACCTTTGTGCCATTAGGCGGAGCTTCAGAGAAAGTAAGTGTTGTTCCTGATACGCTGAAAGTGTCTTTGTTTTGGTAAACACCGTCTATATAAACTTGAACATTGTTTTCGTTGACAGGATCAGTATTAAGAGTCAGCGTGGTATCGCTGCCGTCCCCTGTCATAGTAGATAAAGTATAGTTTGATCCTGATACACCAGCTTTTACAGAATAAACAGTTATAACTCTACCGTTAGCAGGAGCTGTTGCAAAAGTTAGTGTCGTGCCAGATACTGAATAGACGTTTTGTGCTTGAAACACACCGTCAACAAATACTAATAAATCGTTTTCGTTGTCTATGGTTTGAGAAAGCGTGAAGGTTGTATCTGAACCATCGCCTGCAAAAATGTTAGTGAAGAAAGAGTTTGACGATCCAAAAGATCCCCAAGCAGAACCTAGATAGCCCTCAAACCTACCTGTTGTTGTGTTGTAACGAAAGTCACCAGCAGCAGGTGACCCTGCTCTTTGTGCGGTTGTTCCTGTTGGCACGTTAAGAGCTGTATCTACTTCTCTTATTGTTCTGCCCGCCGGGAGAGTACAGAACACGTCTTTTGTGCCTGCACTAAAATTAACAGCGCTGTCGCTGTTAGAACTAGAAAGGATAGTTGTTCTAGATAGCGTGTCTGGCGAGGCATCGGTAACTGTTCCGATACCTACCTCAAACTCCGCCGTACCTTGGCCTGCGATACAGTAGTAGGTAACGTTACTGTTACCTATACCAGCGACAAAGGTTTCAAAACCGGTA
>VTLG01003236.1_pt1 | contig 11108 bp, 11 predicted proteins | sample 4694571 | NCBI WGS metagenome assembly VTLG01 (sample SAMN12604809, study PRJNA352737) | marine metagenome | biome: ENVO:00000447; feature: ENVO:00000209|ENVO:00000569|ENVO:01000036; material: ENVO:00002151; isolation source: viral sequences binned using virsorter ... | reverse complement strand
ATTAATACAAGACGGTGTGTCTAATGTTATTAAAATAAATGGTGGTAGCGATAGTATAATTACTATCACTCAGAGTGATTAAATGAAGAAACTATTATTACCAATACTTATAATACTTTTATCACCAGTAATCTATCAATCAACACCTACAGAAATACTTAAATTAAAAGTATTTGACGCTTTTGTAAAAACACCAGAACCATCTGGTAACTTTGTAATATTAAATATTACTGAAGACGATGTGGAGCGTGAGGGTGGTTGGCCAATACCTAGACACAGATTAGCAGAAATACAAGTAGATTTAATTAATAGTGGTGCTATAGGTGTAGGATGGGTTATAAGTTTTCCTCAAGCAGATCGTATGGGTGGCGATGAAATATTTGCAGAGTCACTTATGTTTGCACCATCAGTCTTGGCTATGTTTGAAGATGGTAAGGGTAATTATCCTAAAACACCTGGTACAGTTGTGCTAGGAGACGATAATGGTGGTATAATCTCAACGGGAGTGAAGGAGAACCTGCTTCTCTTATCCAATCACACACTTCAAGGGTTAGCCATTGCTCCCACAGATATTGATCAATTAGTACGCAGAATACCCTTATTAGTAAAAACACCGAATAACGACTGGATACCTAGTTTTGGTACACAAATTTATAAATCTTTATTAAATGTAGAAACTTACATTATAAAAACTAATGATAATGGTATCGAAGAAATATCAATACGAGGAATACCACCAGTTAAAACAGATAGCTTTGGACGTAAATGGATTAGTTGGGTAGATACTAAACAAACTACGTTACAAGAGATGCATGTTGCAGGTAAGTTTGTATTCATAGGTGTTACAGCTAACGGAGTGATGCCGCAAGTAGCGACAAGTGTTGGTTTGTTAGAACCGCATAAAATACAAGCTGCACTAGCAGAATCTATATTAATTCAAGATAGCCCTTATATACCAGATTATGCATTAGCTGTAGAAATACTTTCGTTAGTAGTTTTTGTATCGTTAGTTTGGTTTGCTTTGCACCTGTTAGGTATTACTTGGGGTATTGCTATTGCTACGTTTTTAATGATAATTACTGCTACAACTGGTTACTTTTTAATACAAAAAGGACTATTGATTGACGTGTCCTGGACATTAATATCTGAATTTATTACAGGATCAATAGCTTTTTACCTTAGATTTAGACAACAGTACAAGCTTAGACAACAAATTAAAAAACAGTTTGAGCATTATTTAGATCCAAGACAAGTTAAAAAATTGCAAGAAAATCCAGAATCTTTAGTGCTAGGTGGAGAAAGAAGATATTGCACATTTCTTTTTACTGATGTTAGAGGTTTTACTGCCATGTCTGAAAAACTTGACCCAGAAGAAGTTACTAAAATTATGAATGAAGCTTTAACGATACAAGCTAATACTGTAAAAGAATATGATGGTATGGTAGATAAATATATTGGTGACGCTATGATGGCTATATTTAATGCACCTTTAGACGTTCCAAACCATGAAACTATGGCAGTTTTATGTGCACAAGATATACAGGACAAATTCAAAAAAGCAAATCTTGGTGTAGAAATAGGTATTGGTATTAATACTGGATATGCTGTAGTTGGTAACATGGGTAGTGAAACTAGATTTGATTATTCTGCTATAGGTGATGCTGTAAATTTAGCAGCGAGACTAGAAAGCTCTACAAAGGAAGTTGGAGAAGATATTGTTATAGGTTATGATACTATCAGTGCAAGTGACTTCAGCGATCAAATTGTATTGAAAGAACTTGAAAGTATTTTTGTAAAAGGCAAAGTAAAGCCAATTAAAATATTTACGTTACAAAATGATTGATAAAAAAATGACAGTTAATGATGTAGCAGAAAGGCTTACAAAGCTTGAAACCATATCTCATGAACGTTGGAAAACTGCTTTTAATGAGTTTTCTGATATCAAACAAGAAATTACCTATATAAATTCAACCATAAAAGCTGCTACCTTTGGAGTCTTTGGTTTTATAGGTGCTATAGGTATTGCTGTTTTAACGAGGTTTTTAATATGAAAGATTTAATTAAAAATATTGTAGGAGCGGTCGCACCAACTATAGGATCGGCTATGGGTGGTCCACTAGGCGGTATGGCTATGAATAAAATTGCTGATGTTTTAGGCGTGCCAAACGACCAAAAATCTATACAACAAGCGATACAAAATGCAACGCCAGAACAAATGCTAGAACTTAAAAAAGCAGAGCAAGAATTTGAAATACAAATGGAAGAATTAGGTGTAAAAGTATTTGAGTTAGAGACACAAGACAAACAGTATGCAAGAGGTATGTTTAGTAAAGATTGGACTGCAAGAATTATAGGTTTGTTTACTATTGGTGGATTTTTAGGGTATATATTTTTAGTAACTTTACAACCACCAGAACAAAACAGCGAAGCGTTGATTAATTTAGTGCTTGGCTATTTAGGAGGATTAGCGAGTGCAATTATTTCGTTTTATTTCGGAGCATCTCACACCCCCGATAAAGGAGAGTAAAATGCAAATATCACAAGAAGGCGTAACGCTTATAAAACATTATGAAGGTTGTCCTAAAGATGCAGATGGTAATGCTGTGTCTTACAGATGTCCTGCTAACAAGCCTACAATAGGTTATGGGTCTTTAAAATTAAAAGATGGCACACCTGTTGAAGATAACATGACTATTACTATGGAAGAAGCTGAAGAATTATTAGCTCATGAACTTAAAGAATATGAGGGTTATATTCATGATTTGGTAAAAGTAGAGTTAAACCAAAACCAGTTTGACGCTTTAGTGTCTTGGGTTTTTAATCTAGGTCCAACTAATCTTAAAAATTCAACTATGTTAAAAGTTTTAAACAGCACGCATGTTGATTGGGCGGATATACCTTACCAAATTCAACGATGGAATAAAGTAAATCGCGAGGTAAACGAAGGGTTAGTAAAAAGAAGAAAAAGTGAAGCTTTGTTATTTGAAGGCAAAGATTGGACTGAGGTTTAAATGCCTTTACAAAAATTAGTTTTTAGACCTGGTATTAATCGAGAGGGCACTGCTTACGACAATGAAGGTGGTTGGTTTGATTGTAATTTAGTGCGTTTCAGAAAAGGTCGACCAGAAAAGTTTGGTGGCTGGGAAAAATTATCATCTTCCACATATTTAGGCACAGCTAGAGCATTACATGGATGGATATCATTAGGTGGTACAAAGTACCTTGGTATTGGTACACACCTTAAATACTACATAGAAAGTGGTACAGTATTTAACGATATAACACCAATAAGATTAACAACATCCGCAGGTGATGTGACATTTTCCGCCACAAATGGTGATGCCACCATAACCGTTGCAGATACCGCACATGGGGCTGTAAAGAATGATTTTGTAACATTTAGTGGTGCATCTTCATTAGGCGGTAATATTACTGCTGCTGTTTTAAATCAAGAGTATCAAATAGCAACCATAGTAAATGCTAATAGTTACACCATAGAAGCTAAAGACACATCTGGTGCAACTGTTACTGCAAACTCATCTGACAGTGGTAATGGCGGATCTTCAGTTGTAGGTACTTACCAAGTTAATGTTGGTTTAGATGTTTTTGTTCCAGGCACAGGATGGGGCATAGATGGTTGGGGTGCAGGAACGTTTGGAAGCACAAGTGCTTTGGACGCAACAAATCAACTTAGAATTTGGTCTCATGATAACTTTGGTGAAGATCTAATTATAAATGCCAGAGCTGGTGGTATATTTAAATGGACAGAGAATAATGGCGTAACAACACGAGCTGTAGAGCTATCAGGAATATCTGGTGCTAATTTAGTGCCAACAGTAGGCTTACAAGTTTTAACATCAGAAAAAGACAGGCATTTGATAGTTTTAGGTGCAGATCCAATATCAGGCTCTTCAAGAACAGGTAGTATAGATCCGATGTTAATTGCATTTAGTGACCAAGAAAATGAACTAGATTTTGAGCCACTTACAACAAATACTGCTGGTTCACTAAGATTATCTAGCGGTTCTGCAATTATTGGTGGCGTAAAAGCTAGACAAGAAATATTGGTATGGACTGATACTTCATTGTATAGCATGCAGTTTATTGGACCACCATTTACCTTTGGTATAAATTTAATTAACGAAGGTGTGGGTTTAGTAGGTCCTAAAGCAGCTGTAACTGCACCACAAGCCGTGTATTGGATGAGCTACAACAACTTTTACGTATACAATGGATCTGTCCAACATTTACCTTGCTCTGTGCATAACTATGTCTTTAATGATATTAACCTTACACAATCATTTAAAATAAATGCTTTCACAATAGCAGATAAAAATGAAGTTGGATGGTTCTACTGTTCTGCTAGCTCAAGTGAAATAGACAGATATGTAATTTATAATTACGCTGAAAACATATGGTTTTATGGACAACTTGTAAGAACAGCTTGGTTAGATGCTGGTATAGAAAATTATCCTAGAGCTGTAGGTAATAGCTATCTATTTCAACAAGAAAAAGGTTTTAATGATGATGGTTCACCTATGACTAATGTTTTTATAGAGAGCTCTGATATGGATATCGGTGATGGGGAACAGTTTAGTTTTATAAAAAGAATAATACCAGACTACAAATTTATACAAGATGACAATAATGGAAATGTTAATGTTGTCCTAAAAACTAGAAACTTTCCAGGAGATAGTCTAACTACAAATTCCACAAGTGCCATAACCTCATCTACTCAACAAGTTTTTGTGCGTAGTAGATCAAGACAAATGGCTTTGCGTTTTGAATCAGATGATGATGCTACAAATGATGGTAATTTATCTATTGGTTGGCGTTTAGGTGCTACTAGAATAGATATTAAGCCAGATGGTAAGCGATGAGTAAAATATTACAAACTCAATTACCATTAGCGTCTGAGCAAGTTACATCAGATATTTTTAACAGATTAGTAAGAATACTAGAAATAAATCTTGGTGCTGTTGATTTAGACAACGTGCGTCAAATAAGTGATGCAGAAAAAAATACTTTACAGTTCAATGCTGGAAGCATTATTTGGAATACTACCGTGGGCGTTTTGCAAGTATACACAGGTAACAAATGGGTTGATATTGGTGAAAGATCTCTGCCCAAAGGTTTTGAAATGGCTTCAGATATAGGTAGTGTTTCTGTTAAGACTAATGGTGATATCACAATAGAATTATGATTAATACAGCAGAACAACTTATATATCAACCAAAAAATCAGTTGCTTATGTATCCAAGCGATTGGTACATACAAGAGCAAACATTAAAAGCGGTGAGAGAATCTATACAACCTATTGTAAATTTTTATCAAAATAAAGGCTTAAAAGACAGACAAAATACACAATTAGACCAAATTATTAAAGAACCACTTGCAGATGTGTATACAGTACCTTTTTTTTCAGAAAAGTTTTGTAACGTTTTATTAGATGAAATGCATAATCTGGAGAAACATTTTGGCTTTAATCCTAATCCAGATGAGGATGATTTAAGACAAATACCTGAAATAACTTTTCAAGATAATTGTCCACAAATCTTTCAATCTTTGATGCAAACGATATATACTATAGGTAATCCTATATTTTTGAATATTTGGAACAGGCACGTAGATAGTGGCGGAATACAAATAGCAAACTATAATTTAAGGGATAAAAAACAAGGTGCTTGGCATCACGATGCAAGTGCTGATATAAGTATGGTAGTGCCTCTTAACACAGGTGCTTACCAAGGTGGCGGAACTGAATTTTTAAAACGTGGTACAGTCGAGCCATTACCAACTGGCCACGCTCTAATATTTCCTAGTTTTACGCATATGCACAGGGGACTAGCAGTAGAATCAGGCAATAGATACTTATTAGTATTTTGGCTAAAATGTAATGAGGAATGAATTGAGCATGATAGATATTGAAAATCCAGGCGGTATAGCAGGTCTAGGTAGAGGAGAAGACACCATGCTTGCCCACGTAGCACCAGGAGAAATGGTAGTACCACCAGTGCTTTCTCCTGAAACACAAGAAACAATCAAACAAGAAATGATAGCTGTAGGCTTAGATCCCAATCAGTATACAGTTGGTGGTGGTATGTCCATAAACCCTATTACGGGTATGGCAGAGTTTGGTTTTCTTAAAAAGCTAGGTAAAAGTTTAAAGAAAGTAGTTAAAAAGGTAGCACCTGTGGCTATGCTAATACCAGGAGTAGGCACTGCTATTGGTGGAGCTCTAGGAGGTCTTGGTAGTGCTGTAGGTTTAGGCGGTAAGTTACCAAGATTAACAAGTTTTTTCCAAACTGTTGCAAGTAAAAATATACCTGGGGTATCGCCATTTTTAAGTGGTTTAACTGCTGGTGCAACTGGTAGCACATTTGCTACTGCTAGTAATCCTTTTGGACAAGCTATTAGAACAGGACTAACAAATCCTTTTGGTGGAGCTTTTTCAAGTGCTACAGGAGGCGTAAATCCATTAACAGGTGCAACTGGAGGCTTAACATCAACATTTACTAAAGCTTTTGGTGGTGGCACTAACACAGGAGGTGGTGGTGTTTCTTTACCATTACTAGCTCTAGCTGGGTTATACGGCAAAGCTGTCAAAGAGGATTTTGAAGGTAAACAAGGTGGTTTAAAAGATATAAGACAATCTATTAGACCAGATCTTATGCCAGCACCGACTTTCACAGGCTTTGATCTAGGTATAAGACCTGGAATGAGTTATGGAGGCAGAATAGATGAACAAGAGCTTGACCTTCGTATGGGTGGTCCAAGTATAGGCCCTGGCACAGGCACAAGTGATGACATACCCGCTATGCTAAGTGATGGAGAATTTGTGATGACCTCATCTGCTAACAATGGTTTGGGTGGTTTTAAGATAACAAAAACCGAAACTGGCATAGAACTAATACCAAATGGTGCACCAGATAGACAAAAAGGTGCAAAGAACATGGATAAACTTATGAAAACTTTTGAAAAGTTTAACGAGATAGGTAAAGTATGATACAAGATTTTAGAGCATCTATAATGGCACCTATAGGTGAGCCAATAAATATTACTGGTTTTAATCCAATATTTAAAAGACCAGAGCCGTTTGTAAGACCTTTACCACCTATTCAACCGCCACAATTACCGCCTGTAACACCACCTCCTATTTTACCTCCAGTTATACCACCACAACCACCATCAATAGGCGGTATAGGTGGTATCAATCAAGATCCAAGACCTTTGGAAAGACCAATAATACCACCAAGACGTGATGATTTTATGTCTATAGAAAGACTACCAAGCCCAGTAGCATCACCAGTTCCTACTACAGATCAAGGCATGCCAGTTCCGATAATAAGAGCTTTGCCACCAGGATTTACTCCACCAAATGTGGCTCCACCTACTAGTGGTATAAAACCACCAGTTCAAAGTGTTACTAATATAGAAGGAGTTATAGACCCTGCCCCTACCACGCCAGCTGCAGTGGCGACAGATGTGGGGGCAGTACCCGATACAACTATGCCAGTTGGTGCAATAGATCCAGTATTATTACAACAAGCGACAGCAGAAACATTAACAGATCCATTAATTAGATCATTATATTTTGGTACAGCAGACTCTCCAGGTTTCTTCCAGCAACTTCAACAAGCAGGTGCAAACCTTATAGGTAGTGATGTACCTCTACAACAAACAGCAGGACTCACACCATTAGAAGTGCTTGCAAGACAACAAGCTGTAGCAGGTATAGGTGGTTTTGAACCATTCTTACAGCAAAATAGAGAGTTAGTAAATCAAGCTATAGCTCAATCGAGAAGAGCAGAACAACTACAAGATCCATACTACACACAAGCAGAACAGATCTATCAAGACACTATGGGTGCTTATGATCCTAGTATGACACAACAATTTTTTAACCCATTTGAAGACGCTGTAGTGCAACAAACTATATCAGATGTCCTAGAAGCAGGTGAGCAACAAGATATAGCTGCTAGAGCTCGTGAGATCGGTGCTGGTGCATTTGGTGGTAGTAGAGCAAGACTTGGTGCTATGGAGCGTAGAGAGGCGTTAGGTGAAGGCTTAGCACAAGCATTAGGTAGAATCAGACAACAAGGATTTAGTGAAGCACAAAGAACTCAGGTGAGCAACAAGATATAGCTGCTAGAGCTCGTGAAATCGGTGCTGGTGCATTTGGTGGTAGTAGAGCAAGACTGGGTGCTATGGAGCGTAGAGAGGCGTTAGGTGAAGGCTTAGCACAAGCGTTAGGTAGAATTAGACAACAAGGATTTAGTGAAGCACAAAGAACAGGTCTTGGAGAGTTTGCTAGACAACAACAGGCTAAAAGGACTGGTGCACAAGGCTTAATAGGTATTGGCACAGGTCGAGGCAGTGCCGCAGGTAACTTAGCACAAAGATTAGCTGGGTTTGGTGGACAAATGACTGATCTTGGTAGAACACAAGAACAATTAAGATCTGGACAAAGAAGAGAACTAGCTGGCTTTGGTACAACTGGTAGAGGCATAGAAGAAACTGGCTTATCAAGATTATTTGAACAACAGTTAGGTCAACAACTTAGACCAATACAAACTCTGGGACAAATAGGTGCTATGTTACCAGGTTATCAACAAACAAGAACGCAGATCGATTCACAATATGGTATGCCAACAGATCCTACTGCTGCAGGACTTGGTGCCGCATTTAGCGCGTACGGAGCATTAGCTCCAAGACAAGGAAGTAGTTAATGAACTTCATGAATCGTAAAATGTTTCAAGTCGGTGGCAATGTTTCTAACCTTGGACCTAATCAAATTTTAGATACTAAAACAGGTAAAATTTACAACGTATCACCAGAAAAAATTAAACAGTTAGGATTAAGAAGAGGTTTAAATATATATCCAATATATAATGATCCTAGTTTAGTTAAAGGTAGTAATGTAGCAAAAATATTAGAAGATTTTGTACAAGAAGACGCACCTTTCGCTAAAGACTTTCCTAATTTACAAAGACCTGGAGAAGCCACAGACATTGGTGCAGGATTTCAAGAATTAGCTAGGAGAACAACCAACGTTCTAGGACCTATTGGTTTAGGTGCTATGGACATAATAAATGAATTAACAGGAAAAGGTATAGAAAGATCATTTGAAGCTGGCGTAGATCAGTTTTTACCTGGATCTGATATGGATGGTAGACAATTTATCCGTGAAACTTTTTCACAACAATTTCAACCGATTACAAAAGAAGATGTATCTAGGCAAAAACTTTTAAATATTGCCACAGGTGTTGAAGATTTCAGCCAGGAAATTGCAGAAATTGAAGAAACTGAAGTAGCACCAAAACCTACTGATGTATCAGCACCAAGCACCGTGCAGGATACAAATATTTTAGATGATGATTTACCAAATACAATGACTGATAGTGAAACATTAGGAGTTCCATCTGATGCTTTAGAGATAGCAGAGAGAAAAAGAAAATATGAAGCATCATTAATTGGTCGTGATGAGTTTGGTAATATTATTGAAAGACCAAGTGAAATAGAATTACCGCCAGCTTTAGCTGATCAAATAGACAAAGACTTAGCTGAAATAACTCGTATAGAAGATATTGTGGATGTAGATAAGACTGAAGCAGAGTCAAAAGCTGAAAATTTAATTAAATTTGATCCACCATCTACAGACTTAGAACTAGCTGATTTAGGCATGACAGAGGAAGAATTTAATAGGGCAAGAGCACCAGATATCATAAAGGAAGATACTGGTATATTTGGGTCTGATAGATTTTTAGATTTTGTTAGAAATGTTGGTGGAGAATTGGTTGCTACTGGTCAGATAGGAGAAGGATTAGCATCTGGTGCAGCAAAAGCAGCTTCTGAAAGAGCTGCAAGAGAATTATTAGAAGAAGAGGCAGACAGAGAATTAGATAAAGCTAAAAAATTAGCTGACTATCAAGCTGGTATAGATGCATTAGCAGGTATGGATTACAAAGAAGCTAAAGCATTAGGTGAGGCAGAAGAAAGCCTTGGTCAAAATTTAGCAGACTTTCAAAAAAGTGAAAGAACCTTACAAGATTTAGACGCTGTCTTTAAAGATCTTGAGGATCCAAAAGCATATGGTGTTACAGGCTGGCTACAAGAAAGTATGACAAAATTAGCTGCAGCAGCTGGCATGCCTGTAGGAGAATGGAAAAAATTAGATCCCAGAACAAGAATTAACAGCACTTTAGAAGTTTTAACACAAGCAAGTGTAAGAGATATTCTTGGAGAATCAGGTAAAACAATATCTAATTTAGATAGACAAATAGTTGCAGATATATTTGGTAATTTAACAGTGTTTACTGATCCTTCGGTAATAAAAGATAAATTAAAAAGAACTAGAACTACTACTGTAGAAAGTATGCAAAGAACGCAAGGAGAGTTAATTAGAAATTTATCATACTTTACTAGAACAGGTGAAACTTCACCACTTATAGTTTCAAGAAAAAATTTAATAGATAGAATTTTAGGTTTAGATTTAACTCAAATAAGAGTTATCGGTTCATATTTAAATGAGGGTGTAAATACAGAATCTATCATTGACGCACCACTTGCATAATGCCTAGGTTTAGAATTGCAATATCACCTGGCGTAACGCATATTGTTGATGCAGCTACACTTGCAGACGCAAGAAAAAAGACAAAAGCAGAAATAGCAAAAGGCACAGTGTCACCATTCTATGATGAATTATTTTTTGATTATGAAACAGGTGTAGACCCAAAAAAGATAAAACCTGAAATAGCTAAAAGTTTAAGGCAAAAATTAGGTAGAGCAGAAATTTCAAAAGATCCAGATGATCCATTTAAAGAAGAAAATAAAATTTTAGATGACATTATGAAGTCAGTTCAAGCCAGTAAGTCACCACTTGAACAAGAGGCAAAAATACAAAACTCTGTAGGTGCAGGTGGTTATATTAGAAATACAAAAGGCCAATTAGCATTAACACCAAAAGGCTTACAACTATTAGGTTTACCCGTTCAGAAGAGACAATTAAAAGACGGCACTGTAATAAATTTAAATACAATAATAGATGAAAACAGTTTTAATTTAAAAACAGGAGATTTAGCTGATTTCTCAGGTGTAGCTGGGCCAAT
>VTLG01013780.1_pt1 | contig 11109 bp, 23 predicted proteins | sample 4694571 | NCBI WGS metagenome assembly VTLG01 (sample SAMN12604809, study PRJNA352737) | marine metagenome | biome: ENVO:00000447; feature: ENVO:00000209|ENVO:00000569|ENVO:01000036; material: ENVO:00002151; isolation source: viral sequences binned using virsorter ... | reverse complement strand
ACCGAATGTATTTGGATTGGAGATTTTCTCAGTCTCTTTGATAAGAGATGCGAGGTTGGATTTACTGCGTTGTTTCATATCTGAAAAAGACATATTTACCTTTCGTATTAGTGTTTAGCAATGTATAATTTGTTTACAACGTATAAGAGTATTATAACATATATTTAATATTTGTCAACCCCCCTTTCAAATGGGAAGACGTGCGGTTTTAGGAAGAAAGTTGAGTTGTTCAGCCTCTTCCCGAATTTTCTGCTTGAGTTTACCATTAATTAAACTACCAGCAGTTTCTGGCTCCATATTATTTAGCTCACAATAATATAGAACAGCGTCCATGTAACTCATACTTGTATCAGTTACGATATCTTGAATTTTCACAAAAAACTCTTTTGCAGTTTGAGTTTGTAATGCCATTATATATCCTTCTTACTTTTATAATCCTGTATTGCTGCCTTTATTGCATCTTCAGCTAAAACTGAACAATGTATTTTAACTGGTGGTAACGATAGTTCCTCAACAATATCTGTATTTTGAATTGTACTCGCTTCATCCAATGTCTTACCTTTAATCCATTCAGTTGCAAGTGAAGAACTCGCAATTGCAGATCCACAACCAAAAGTTTTAAATTTAGCATCGATAATATTTTCATTTTCATCTACCTCAATTTGAAGTTTCATTACATCCCCGCATTCTGGAGCCCCCACAAGACCAGTACCGACAGACTTACTCCCAATATCCATACTTCCAATATTTTTTGGTTTTTCATAATGCTCTAATACTTTTTCTGAATATGCCATTTAATTCCAACCTAATTTTTGTTTTCCATCTGCAGGAATATCCTTTACTGGTGTGAAGCTTTCTCCACAACCACAGACATGAGCATACTTTAATCTTTTAAATATAAATCCTTGTTCTACCAAATTTCCTACTCTATAATCCACTTCAACATCACCAATAATTTCATTAAGTATTTTTTCATCTACTACTATTGTAACACCATATTGTTCAAATGTCAAGTCTGTAGTATCTATGTTATCATCAAAATCTAAACTATACTTCCATCCAGAACAACCACCAGAATTTGCTCCTACTCTCAAATATGAATCTGCCCAATGTTTATCTTCATCAATGCACATTTGTTTAAATTCTACAGCGGCCTTTTCTGTTATCTTTACTTCACATCCAGCTTGGTTCTCTGACATTTGTTTGTTCCGTATGTTCGTACATGAAAGAAGTCCTACAGCCACATGAACCTTTTGCTGAGGGATTGTTAAATTTTAATCCACGATCATTTAAGTCATTTGACCAATCAATTTCTGTACCCTTAATATATAAATGACTTTTCTTATCCACTAAAACATTAAGTCCAAAAGATTCAAATTCTAAATCAAACTTATTTTTTCTACTATCAAAATCTACTGTATAAGTAAAACCAGAACAGCCACCACCCTTAACACCAACTCGTACTCTAGTATCATCACTTACATTTTGTTCATTCATTATACTCAATACTTTAACAGCAGCCTTTTCGGTAAATGAAATCAATCAAAAGTCTCCCCTCGTTACAGCTTTAATTGCATCAATCTGTTTGTTAAGAATGTCAGTTCTGCCAGGCCACTTGATCCATTCTCTCTTATCTCCATCTTTGGCAAGATTCTGAAGAAGAGGAAGTATCAATCCTTCTATCTCGTTCATTTTTGTTCCCCATTTATCATTGAGTTCTTCTTTTCTATCTGCCATCTCATCACTTAAAACTCTCATACTATCGGTGAGTCCTGAGATTTTAGATTCTATTTTTTCTAGCTCAGGTTTCATACTAGCAGTGGCAGTAGATACTACTTCTTTTGCTGTATTAACCTCAGTAGTTTGTTGAGCTTTGTACTCGTCTTCGCTGACTGTACTAAAACCAAAATCATTAAAGTCAGACATTACCTTCTCCATTTGGTTCTGGTTTTTTATCATGAAGTTGCTGAGACTCTTTATCTTCAGCATCTTCTTTATCTTTAAACCAATAATCTGTTGACTTGGCTAGCACACCGACATACGCACCAACCAAAATATTAATTAAGTCGCGATGGCCATCTTTAAGATCTGAAAAAAATAACAGATATAATAATATTAAAAATGTTCCAGCCGTAATTAAAGAAAGTGTAAATCTGGCAATCCAGTTCATCTTCTTTCTAGTTTCTATTCTTTCAAATTTTAAAGCTTCCACAGGATCTTTCCCCCACAATGCTTCTTCTGAAGCGTTTATCATTTCAACAGCAGTATTAACCTTGTTATCTTTCTGCCTTCTAATATGTTTAGGTATTTGAAGTTTTGCCATTAGTTATCATCCCATTGTAATAGTTCTTGTTTCCCCTGTTCTGCAAGAAGTTCTCTGTTTTTCCAATGTTCATCTTTTACAGCATCTTTGTTTTGACCAGTATAACCTACAGCATAACCATGTTCACACATCCACTTGTTTACATTTGTCCATCCACCAAATTCATGTCCATCTTCTGTACAGTTAATCCAGATCTCACCAAGAATTCTACCAAACTTTCCTCGACTATCTGCCTCTGGACATCTTACTTGTATTTCAATATCATCTCTGTCATCCATGACTGCCCAATGTACCCATGAAGATAGTGCGGCCTTAGATAGTTTACCATAGATTTTTTCATTCTTGTGTCGTGTTCTAGACTCTGGTGTATCTATTCCTAGTAAACGAACTCTTCCACAATATCTTACATCGAAACCTAAATCAATTACTGCGTCAAGAGTATCACCATCTACAATTTTTTCTATAGCGGTTACGTTGTAAATAAATTCACAAGGTTCTTCGTTTATGTATTCAGCCATAAATTATCTCCATTCAAATTGTAGTTGTCCTTTAGGGCCGTCTGGCCATGAAACTTTACATACTCCCCCACCATAAGGTACATTAAAATATTTAAAAGCTTCTCCTGTTTCTGTTTCATGCCTGTCTGGTTTCAAATACCATGGCGGAGTATCATATCTTACTACATCCTGTTCAAACCTACTTCTAGAAACATTTGTTCTATTATTTGAAGTTGATTCGTTTTGTTTTCCCCCGGCCATATTTCCTTTTCTTATGTGGGGGAGGTAATCGACTCCCCCATCTTTTTTTACTGTTTCTCTACAAATTCATAGAGCTCAGAAGCCTTATTCTTGATATCCTCAATGGTATAAGATTCGGGTTGAAGTTCTTCAAACATCTTCATGTTTGCTTCCCCATTTTCTCTTGCAAGTTCCCATACTTGAGAAACAAAGTTTTCTTTTCTTGAGTAGTCATCTTGGAGATAACCCTGTGCCATCTCTAAGAGTTTAAATCTTAATTCATATGGATTAGACATATGTTTCCTTTCATTTATGTGTGTTGTGTGTGTTAGTGGAGGATACTTCTGTTCCCAAGCGACCCCCCATAGAACCTAAGTCCGAACTCGGCTATTTCCTACGCAGCAAGTGCGTAAGAGTAGGCAGTATAATCGGAATTATTTGCGATTATAGTTTTGATGTAGGTCATCACCCTATTTGTTCTCTCTGATACTATCTCTTATAATCGAAAACTATTCAGCCCCATCAACGAATCACATAAAACCAAAATACACGACTGCGTATATGATTACACACCAAACCAATAAAGATAGTAAAGTCCATTTTACCCAATGTTCCATATGATCCTTTGGTGGAGCTGATCGGAATCGCACCGATGTCTTACAAGATACCCTCTCAGGTCTTCAAACAAAATTCGCTACATATATTTATGTCTCACTTGATTCAAAGGCGGAATCCAACGATTTTTTGTTTCTCTGAACAGTAATGGTTCTTCATTCTCTACCGCCATAATGATTACAATATTGTTTATTGAGATTCCTGTTCGTTCTTCATAAGCATGTGCATAAAAGGCTCCTTGCATAAAGTAAGAATGGCACATCTCCCAATTTTTTATTTTACGAGAAGTCTTGTAATCAATAACTGACAAGTTTCCATCAAACTCTGCAATCAAGTCTGTTCTACCAGCTAATTGTAACTCATCAGAATACAATGCACCTTCTATAACGTGTACATTATCAATTCTATCTAACAGAGGTTGTATAGATTCAAACATCTCAACCAAGTGGGGCATTGACTCTGTTAAGAAGTCTTGCTCATTTTTGATATAGCTTTCACATAGTGAGTGGACAGCCGTACCTTGTCTTGAAGCCTTTGTGGAGATTCGGTTCGCTTCGGTTTCTCCAACGCGCTCTCTCCACTTCTGTATACCCTCTTTGGAGAGTTCAGATAAAAGTGAGGTGATTGATATATACTGATTCCCATCGGGTGTGACATAGTGCCTCTTACCATTTATATTTTCAGTTTGTAAGTCTTGTAATTCACTACCTACATGATTAAAATTTTTCACTTGTTATATACTCACTTTCCTTTTTTTTGAGATTGTTCTAAAATACAGATAGGTAATACCCCTGCCACAATTTCATCAAACTTAGTAGATTCCTTACTTTCAACTTCTTCCCATGTTAGAGAATGTCTTAAGCTATCTAATACACATCCACACACTTCCTGTATTTCTTCTGGCCAAAACTCTGTAAAGGCTTGTCTCTCTGTAAATGATTGCCAACACCCCTTAACAAATCCATATGTATAAGCTGATGGATACCAATATGGCTTCATTCCATCTGGATGAGCACTCAATATACTAGACCATAATAAAATTATTCCAATTAATAAATATCTCAATGGTGCCAGCTCATTGTCGCCTTTGGTTGATTTTTCTTTATCTCTTTAAGTTTATCAGTCATCCAACCTGGCGGCTTTTTGGGATGTCCTTTTGATGCGATATTATCATAAGCAAAAGCTGTGGCACCACTAAGATGTTGATTAACCTTTCCATCACAATCTAATTCTGGACATGGTTTTTCTGTAGGTTCAGCTCTTTTAGACATAGGTAAAAATTCTTCAAATACTTTTTCACATTTCTCGCAACGATAATCATATGTTGGCATGAATTATTCCTTTCGTATACCATTCTGGTATTTCACTATTTTTCCACTTAGCAAAATTATTCTTCTCTAATATGTAGTAGTTTCTGTAAGCCTTAACCACATCATCATCCTTACAATAGTCTGGCATACATTGTGGTGGATCAGTCCAACCATTATCTTCAAGATTCTTTGGTGCAACTTCTAAAATCTTACCAAGTCTTTCCCACGTTCTATGAACTTTAAAACCTTCACCACTATAACGTAAAGTATATTCTGCACTCAACATTCTAAACAATCTAAACAACCAATCATAATGCTGTTTAGAAGAACGAGTCCAAATTGTGCTGGGATGGTTTTTGTGGGCGATTTTGTATAGGTCTGGATGAGCATCATCTTCATCAAGTACTCTGTGAGCAGTTGATAACATCTGGGCATATTCCAGTATCATCTTCACACAATGTTTATCACAATGCATTTCTGCAGCATCGTCTGGGCGTTTATCAAGGTAGAATATATTCATAATCAGTCAGTTGATAATGTTGTCGATGCTTCTTCTACTAGCCCAACTTCATTTTTTGCAAAGTTATACCCTTCAGAATAACTTTCATTTATTAATTCTGTTATTGCCTCAACGGCACTAGTCAAATGTTCAGTACTAATTATCTCAGTTATTCTTTTTTCAATCATTGTCATAATCAATTCTCATTATAGAGTTGAGTGGGAGATTTTTCCCCCACTTTCAATTACTATTATACAGATTTATTAAAAGCTTGTCAAGTCTTTTTTACTTTTTTCCGCGCATGATTGAAAAAAATATGTGTATCAATCTCTACAGTTTTACGGCGGGGATCTGCCCATCTTGGACTAGGAATATAGTCTGCGTGATAATGGGTTGCTCCATCTGTTATGTCCATTAGATCTGGTTTCGTTAAGACATATCTAGCAACTTCTTGTGACTCTCTCCACATTGAACCTTTATGTGGAACATCATCTTTACCATCACAGTACCAAGAAAATTGGCATCTATCTCTTACTGGAAATCCATTTGCATAATGTTTACCTTGTGTAATAACTCCACAAACAGTATTTGGATACTTTATGGATCTCACACGATTCATAGTAACTTGTGCCACTGCCATTTTACCTGCAGTAGATTCAAGTGCTGCTTCAAAATATATATTTTTTGACATACATTCTAACTCATTAGAATCTACCAAATTTAAAACAACTGCGGTCTTTTCATCTGTAGTATTATTTGATGATGCTACCGCTAATGTTGTCTGTTTGTCAAGAGTTGGAAGAATCCAAATTTGAGATGTCTGACCTGAATTGAGTGTGGTAGCCCATAACGTAAAAAGCCCCACTAATGAAATTAGTATTTTCATTTTCCTCTTTTAATAGAATTAATTTAAGAAGTATAGCCACTTACTTAAACTTAAATAGGAGAGTTTCGGCCACTGCGGGATGCTCTGGCGATATTACCAGTTTCCCATAATTCGGGGGAATATAGGGAGTAATCAAAATCAGAATACCATGTATATCCACCCAATTTGTGGGAGAATTTAGACATAGTAGTATCCCAATCCATACTAAATTGAAAATTATTTTCCTTAGCTAGAACTACCGTACACGTTGACGGAATTCCACCCTGCATTTTCAATTGCCGTAATTCAGCTTCTACAGTTGTTTTTTTACCATCTGCAGTAACTTTGGTTAAATTGACTATTCTCTCTTCTAAACTTTTTATATTCATGGTAATAAATTAGGAAATGTTTCTTTTACTAAGTTAAAAGTTAATCCTCTGCATTTTATTTTCTTATCCTTCACTTGCAGTAGGAGGTCTACTTCAGAAGGATGTATACCTTCTAAAATTTCTGTAAATATATTTTCTCTTTTCATGTTAGTCAAATTTTTGGGAGATTGACCTTCCACGAACAAATACAACTTTCTAATATGAAAATGTAGATAAGTTGGATTCGGTTCGTCTGTATCTCCTTGAAATTTGGCTATTGGCGGTGCGCCTGGTGGTAAGAGAAACTTAATATTTGGATCGAATGCCGCTTTTAAAATCTGCTGTAGCGCGAAACAATCGTGTTTTAATAATAGTTCTTTCTTTTGTTTTTTAGTGGATGCTTTTGCAATCTCACTAAAAATTCTCGGTAAACTGGTTGCCATGACTAAAACTCTTCAATTACTTCCATAAGGTTTTTCAATCGTTTATCAACAAAGTAGTTTAAAAGTTGGCTTCTATCTCCAACTTCTTGACTCTGATATTGATTTATTATATTTATACAAATTGATTTTGGAGTTTCCCCCAAATCAACCATTGTTTTGTTTCTATGGTAGTTTCTCAGCATAACCTCAGTACAGTAATCTTCGGGGTTTTTACCTCTCCATAGTTCCATTTTCTTTTTAGTTACAGGAGTTTGGCGTTTTCCTTCAGTTATGAAAGTATCATCCGCTGACAATATATTAGGAACACCATCACCAGTATCGCCTCTAATGGTCTTATCATATAAAGATTCTATAGGATCACCCACTATGAACTTTTTCTGAAGTGGTGACCATTGTTTAACATTGTTAAACTTTTGTAATTGAATAAAGTCTTTATCACTAGAGAGTATCAAAGTAGGTTCTTCAGATAACTCTTTAATGATAACACCAATGATATCATCAGCTTCGGCTTCATCTACGTGCATTACTTTATATGGAAAGTATTTAGAGATATCATCTCTCATTTCATGTAACAACTCAAAAAGAGTTTTCCAATCCGTAGGATCATCTTCTCTATTTTTTCTACGATTTGCTTTGTACTCTGGAAATACTTTCTTTCTCCAATTATCTTTACCATCACAACAAATAACCATTTCTCCAAAATCTTTTGTAAATTGATTACGAAACATTCTAATTGAATTAAGTATCGTATGTCTTAAAAGATCTTCTTCAACAACTGGTTTACCTCTGCCCATGGCCATAAAAGAACCAATCACAGTTTGACTATAATCAAGTAATATCATCTTTACCTAGTTCTATTCTCATTTTAACGGACTCAAGAAACTGACTCCATTGATTTATACGCATATCCCAATTATAAAAAGTATCAAAATATGTTTTCTGTAAACTCAATAAAGTTTGAGTCTCATCTTTTCTATAAGTCTCAATAGCTTTTCCAAGAATGTGTGAATGAACCGCGATGTGTTTCTCAGGAGCTGGTTCATATCCATACATCCAAGCAAAGTTTGCACAAGTCTCTGGAAGAGCTCCAAGATTAGGACACACCACCATACATTTTGCACTCATTGCTTCCATTGCTGAGATACAGGCGGTTTCCATATAAACTGATGGATATGCCATAATATGATTTTTGGTAAGTTCTTCTCTAATCTGATCATTGGATACTGTACCATGATAATTGACACCATCCATATCTTCAGCTTCTTTATATACATGACGATATTGTTCATCCATGTGAGGACGATCATATATTTTAAAACTGGAAAAGATATTCAGTTCTGCAGATTGAACTTCTTCAGATTTATTGTTTTCTTTAAGATGTTTCCAAGCACCAAGTAAAACCTCTAAGCCACGATGAGGTGTACTCATGTATACACACGATATTTTGTCTTTGGGTTTTTCGTGGTCTGGAATGGGTTCTATGGCATGTTGAATAACTACACCATGATCATACGGAACACCAAGATAGACTCCATACTGATATTGTTGCCAATTACTGACAAATATTATCTTTTCAAAGTCTAACATATTCTTATGTTCTTTAAGAAATGCAACTTCTGGATCTTGAGCCAAATCGTGGGCCCAAAATAATCTTGGTTTATCTTCTAAATTCCTTTTACGAGAAGCAACCCATTGAAAGTAATTCTTTAACTCTGGATCAATACGAGAAAATAACCACTTCTGTATAAGTTCAGTACCACCTGCTGCTTTAGGAGTTTCCACAGGAGCATAATTATTTTCACCACTCTCACCGAAATCAATTTTTAATGTCATAATATCCTTTTATTAATTTAATAAAATATCCTTTGTAGCTATACCTTCAATATTACCTTCTTGAACAAAACTTGAAAGAGGAATTGGAGTAACAACTTCATTTTCTCCTTTTTTGAAAAGAGAAAATTGACCAACAATCTCTGCCGCATCATTGTGATTTAAATCATACACAAATGAAGTATTATGGTCAGAACTAAGAATTAGTTTAGCTTCCCTTATTGCTGGTTTATCAATTCCAACATTTCCAGGCGCATCAACTATACCTTGATCAAATCTTGCAATTATTGCTACAAGTCTTTTTAATAACTCATTTTCCATCTGTATACATTTCCTATAAATTGAGTGTGAATGGTGACACTTTGGTTATCAGTTTTCATAGTATGAGATGCATACTGGTTAAACAAACTAACTGAAGGACTACTTCATTTAGAGTGTGGAGAGAAAGTGTATGCCTATGATTTCCCACCAATCACACTTTAATCTTTAAGTATTATTATATCATAGAAGTATTTATTTGTCAAGAAGGGCGCCCCGCGGGAACGAGGCTCCCGGCCCCCCTTAAATACTTGAATCAAATTGCTTGTCAGTTACTGCCTTAGTTGAAGATTTCTTAGGAACATAGTTTGTATTATCTCTCTCTAATCCGAATTCAGATTCATCTAAATCTTTTGTCCAAACCATGTTAATATCTGGATAGAATACCCCTACAGAACGCTTAGGAGTGCCGTCAGGATAAAATGCCATCGCAACACATCTTGGACTAACCTTATTAGTCTCATCTTGCCCAGAAAAATAACTAATGTAATCACCAGACTTCAAGTAATATTCAAGTTCTCTAATATAAACTTTCTTGTGGTCTGCTGCATTAGATGCCTTTTGTTTATCTTGTGGAGTAGTTGCACGACTTCTAGCAGTTTTGGTATATTCTGAAACCAAATCTTTTGAGTGTTTAATCCACTCTTTGACATTCTTAAAAGAATATTTGTCATCATCGGGAAGATCCAAAACAGACTTTGCCACATTCTTATAATCTGCTGGTTTCTTTTTTGCTCTCATTGCAGCAAGTCTTTCTCTTAACTTCTCTTTTGTTTCTTCTGAAAGTTTGCGTTTTTTCTTGAGGGGTTTTACTTTCTCTCGTTTTATTACTGTCTTTTTTCTAGCCATTATTTTATCTCATAAAGGGTGTATTTCCAAGTTATCTCTTCATCGGGCTCTATATCTCTTGAAGCACCTATCCAAGAATTATTATTTTCTAACTTTATCTTAAAACAGTTTGGTGTATCTGAATGATTTCCAAATCCACCAAGCGGTGTTCTTACAATTCCTTCTGCTACATTTTCACTCTCAACATGAACAATTCCAATATAAGTTCCTACAGTAATTCGCTCAGTGGCAAAAAGACCAAACCCATCAATGGGGGATTCTTTTATTGTTACACAAGCCGGTAATGGTCTATACATTTTATTCATTATAAATCTTTGCATAAAAAAAAGAACCATGTGTCCGCCCTTGTACTTCGATACCTAGAGTCTTGAGTCTGCGAACTTCTCACGAATCGTCATCACCACTCTATAGTATGCAATCATCGCGGTTTTTGCCATCCCGACTGCAACTTCCACACATAACATTCCTACCTCAGAGCCATTATCGGGGAGTTACCCTAGCAGAGCAGTCTACGAACTGATACTATCTCTGATCCAAATCACCACCACCTACTCAGAATGCTTAGGTTCTTTAATATTTTATAAACTTAAAACAATGATTGCTACCATATACATCAAACCAAATAATAGTATCGCAGTACCAATCTCTTCTAACCACATTTTCATAATCACTTCTCGTTAAATTTTTCAATATAGGTTTTGGCTTCTTCTTCCGTTTTGAAGAAGCAACCACCCATTTCTAAATCATCCTCATACTCTCTTACAAAATAACTTCCATTTGTACGAGTTCCAAATATCAACTCTCCTTCTTCCAAGACTTCAAGTTTCGCTGTTTTCATTTTATACCATATGCTCTGGCTAAAGTAGGTATGTCATGATACCCACATTCAGACCAAGTTGCGTATCCTTCAGAACCAAGTTCCCAGCGGACACGTTTACGAACTAATAATTCT
>VTLG01010240.1_pt1 | contig 11109 bp, 14 predicted proteins | sample 4694571 | NCBI WGS metagenome assembly VTLG01 (sample SAMN12604809, study PRJNA352737) | marine metagenome | biome: ENVO:00000447; feature: ENVO:00000209|ENVO:00000569|ENVO:01000036; material: ENVO:00002151; isolation source: viral sequences binned using virsorter ... | reverse complement strand
AAGATTAGCATCAATTCTTTCAGCAATTTTCTCCTCAGCCATCTCAAGCGTGATGTATAATACGTTCTTGCCTTGGAGTAACACACTGCTTGCGACATGACACATAAACAAAGATTTACCAACACCAGTGCCAGCGAGAGCAATATTGAGTGTTTTATTTGGAATACCACCCTTGGTAATCTTATCGAAGAATTCCAAGTCGAATGGTATCTTATCTTCTTTTCTGTGATAAGATTCGTATCTGTCTTCGTAGTCTTGTAAGTAATCATGTCCTATATGATTATCGAAAGACACAGATAAAGCATCGGATAAAATACTAGGAATAGCATCCCTTCCTTTAGTATCATCCTGCCCATCTGCTAGTGCAATAGATTCCATCAATGCCAAATATATAGCACGTTCTTTACACCACTTTTCTGTAGAATCAATTAACCATTGATTCTCTACAACATCATCAGTAAGAGAATTATTAATATCTCTAACTTCTTTGACTTCACTATCAGTTAAATCATTTCTATTTTCAGTTTCAATATTCAGAGCTTCAATAGTAATTGAAGAACCATACTTAACAATAAACTTTGTTATCTCTTCAAAGATAATCTTTTCAGTTCTCTTTTCAAAATAAGTAGGTTCAATGAATGGAATAACTTTGCGAGAATATTCCTCATTAAATATAAGATTCCGAAGAATCGTTGTTTCAATTCGTTCCATAACGACAACAGAATGATATGCTAATCCGTGTTTTGTCTTCCTTAAAAGGAGTAACTAGATGAATAAGATAAGATGGGAATATAACTAATACTCCTGCAACTGGATAAAAAGAATAATGTCCCATATTATAAGGACTAATTTCATCCACTGCTTCTAGATGTGTCTTTATGGCATAGGATGGATCCTGAAATACAACAGCACCTCCTTTACCATTTTTACCACTTCCAGGTATTAAAGTAACATTATCCTGATAATTAAAATCATATTCGTCTTGTATTATATCACCAACTGGGTAATAAACACCAGTCAATGCAGATCTTCCATGATGATGTGACATATTAAAATCACCACACCTATTAATATTACTCCATAATTGATATACTTCTAATCCAGATTTATTGTGTGTTTGATTGCAATAATCATTACAGCACTTTTCAATAATAGTTTGAAGTTTATTAAAACTATTATACCTATCTTCCATCCCAAAAGAACTATGCCATCCTCCCTTATTACTCATAAGTTCTCCATGAGAATGTCTATTCTTTTCAATAAAAGAATCCTCTACCAATTGCTCATTCATCTCGTGATATTCTTCACCAAGATTATAGATGCTAATTGGTACAGGAAATACTGGAAATACTCTGTTAGTTACCATATGCAAAGTGCTGTTTAGCAACAGCATCAAGTTTTTCCATTATATCATCAGTAAAGTAATTCTCTGGATTTCTTAATATTTCTTTTGCATATATCTTTTTACCATTAAATTCATAACGTCCTGCAACATTCTTCCACATGCCACCGAGTTCACCAAGTTCTAGTAAACCATAGTAACGATCAAGTCCACGTTCATCATAATACAAACGTATTTCAACTTCTTTATTTTCTTTACTTAAACGTGACTTATGAGTCTTTGCTTTAATAATGTTTCCAATGACTTCTTTTCCGTCTTTCTCTTTTTTCTTTGAGAGATATATGATTGTACTGGCAGCATATTTGAGACCAGAGCCTCCTCCCATTTCTTTAGTAGGGACATAGGAACCGATGACATCATAGGTATGATTAGTGACAATTAAAGGAATGTTTGCCTGTCCTAACTTCAAAGTCAACATTCTAAACGCACCTTTGACAAGTTGTGATTTAGTCATATCACGAACCTGTTTATCATCAAGTGCATCCCTGATTTCTTTTTCAGTGGAAAGCATTCCTAAAGAGTCTAACACAAACATACATGGTTTGCGATCTTCTATGGGGGTTTTAAGATAAATGTCAACTGCTCTAAGTGCCTTTGATCTAAACTCTTCGATGGTAACTACATTTACTACCACCAATCGTTTCATGTCAATCCCACGGGACTCAAGTAATCCTTTATTAACAGCAGCTTCAGTATCGAAATAGAGACAGTAACCATCAGGATTATTTTCCAAAAAGTTCTTGACAACTGCGAGGGAGAAGAAAGTTTTGCCAGTACTAGACTCACCAGCGATGGCAGTAATCTTATTGCTAGATACGCCACCATAAATGGAACCGCTAACCATTGCATTAAAGATGTGCGATCCTGTGTCGATGAAGTCTTCTTCTTCGTTGATGTCTGCTGCGAGTTGGGTGTAGTCATCCCCTATTTCTTTTACTATTTCTTTAAGAAAGTCCATCATATACCTCTTTCAATTTTAAATAAATGTTGTGTTTGAAGTCTCTTTTGTTCCAATCATAATGCTCTTTATGAGTAGCATCAAGAACTTCATAGAATTCTTCTTTAGTCAAATCAAGTTCAATCTTCATATTGCTATTCCCTTTTCTCGTAAAATTTTCTTGTATGGTCCATCAGGGTTCATCTCCCTAACTTGCTTCACTTCTTTTAGCAAATGATATAATCTAGCATCTCCACCAAGAGATAATGCATTGACTATTGTTGCCAAATCTTTGTCGTTAATAGGTAAGTCCATTTAAGAGAAAAAGGATTCTAAGTTTACAGTTTTTTCCACACTCCATCCTATCGCATCAAGGATGGCTTTCAGTGGTTCTACGAAACTCTTCTCGAATTGTAAATCATAATCGATGTATTTGTCAAGTCCAAGTTCTGACGGGAAATCTTGAATAAAGGAGACTACGTTCTCTTGGATTATATTTGGTTTTTTCAGATAAATGAACTTGACTTTTTCTCCGTTACCAATGAGTGAATACTTATTGGTAAGATTTTTCTTCTTCACATAGTGATTAAAAAGAAGAGCACCACGTATATGTATAGGAGTTCCCTTTGCATAAATTGTGGAAGATGCCTGATACTTACGAACATCAGATGCTGTACGTGGAAATGCAATATCTTCTGGTGGCAATGATCTAAACTTTGTACGACACTCTTCAATATACTTCTGAACATTCTCCTCAGTATCATTCATCATGAGTTTGAGTGCATCTTTAATCATAGTACGACAAGGTGCAGGTGTAGAGGATTTAACTGCCTCAATCCCCATCATCTTTAGTTTAGGTTCTTCATATCGAACACCCTCACTATCCCATACATTTAAGATGTATCTTTTCTTGGCAGTCCAGATACCACGTTCAGCAATGTTCTCACGTTTCATGAACATCTTCTGATCATAAGCATTTACGTAGCTGGCCAACGCTTCATAAGAACTCTCAATAAAAGGCTCAAATTCCATTTCACAGATCTTATTAAGGAACGTGACAACGCCCTCATTAGTTTTCTCTCTGCCCTTGTATACAGCCTCAACCAAAGGACCCATATTAAGGTAAATGGAATCAGTATCTGAAGCAATAACATAATCAACCTCCTCTGTTTTTAAAATCTTATTAATGTGAGCATTCATCTTATTCTCTATCCAACGGATAGAAACTTGTCCACTCAAGGTAATGGCTTCAGCGTTAGCCAATTTGTAATATCGAAAATACTGATTGCCAATAGCACCATAAGCAGAGTTAAGTTGAATCTTCCTCGCCATTTGAATGTTGTTACATCTTGCGATTTCTTTTTCAAGTGTCTTTGTTTTTTTCTTTTCATATTCCTGCTTTGCTGCAAGCATCTTCTTCTTGTAGATTGTCCTGTCCTTATAAATCTTCTCCATTATCTCTGGAAGAAAACCACGAACATCTTTTCTATACTGTGCTCCATTTGCACACACAGCATAGTCACCTTCAATTACCTCTTGCTCTTGGAGGAGTCTATCAACTGTAACGGATGGATGCCGTGTTTCAGTGAGGGTTTCTGGCGAAATATTGTATTGCATAATAAGATGAGGGTACAGACTATTGAGGTCAAAACTAACCACCCAATCATACTTTCCTGGAATCGGTTCTTTGACATAAGCACCTGCGTATTTTGCGTCCTTATCGGATCTTTCTTTTGGAGGAATAACAATGTTCTTCTTCTTTAAATAATTATAAATTATGGTGTCCCACATACGAACTTGATAAAATACATCGGCATAATTTACCTTAGCATCATATGCCATCGTAATGGCAAGTTCGATGAGTTTCATCTTGTCTTCCATACGGTCAACAAGTTCAACGTCAATTATATTATACTCTACAAACTTTTGCCAACCCTTTGTGTAAAAATCCTTAAAAGTATCAAACTCAGAGTGATCGAGTTTCTTTTGTCCAAGTTCTACACTAGCAATATAATCAAGACGATATGATTCCTGTGCCTTATAAGTAAACTTCTTATAAAGATTAAGATAGTCTAACTGAGTTACACCACCAACATCATATGCAATATTCTTACGTCCAGCAATATAAACTTCTTTCTCTGTTACCAATCCCCAAGGTGACATCCTCCGCATCAATTTTTCACCTAAGATTCTTTCAAGACGACGACAAAGATATGGAATATCATATAACTCACTATTCCATCCAGTAATAACTTCTGGAGTATTATCCTCAATCATCCACCAATTAATAAAATCAGTTAAAAGTTCATACTCAGTTCTAAATGCTTTATACTTTACATTCTTTTGTTTATTATTAAATGGACCTAAACCCCATGTAAGAATTTCTTTTGTATTATAATCCTGTAAAGTAATAAGAAGTATTTCTTCTGCAGCAGATTCTACATCAGGGAATCCATTCTCTGATTTAACCTCTATGTCAATTGTGGTTATCTTTATCTGATTTGTATCAAACTTAATCTCTTCAGAAGGATACTTCTCAGAAATATACTGATAGATATATCGATCATTCCCATATATTTTAAAGTTCTCTACACCATCATACTTCTTTATAAACTCACGACAATCCCTGACAGAACCAGGTTCAATTGACTCAACATATTCTCCCTCTAAGGTTTTATATTTCGTTTTATTTTTAGAAGGAACAAAAAGGGTTGGATAAAACTTCTCACGAGTTGCAAAATGTTTTCCATTCTCAACACCACGAACCAAGAAGTTGTCTCCAACCATCTGGACGTTAGTATAAAATCTCATTACGAAGTTAATTCAATGTATTTGTCTATAACTGTACCAGTAGGATCTGCAATTGTCAAGATATCTTCAGCACGAATCATAAATTCAGTTTGATTTGTAACATCACCTTTCCAAGGTTTCATATCATCCAAACTATTGAATAATAATGGATTAATCAATTTGCAATTAGGATCACCTATTTCAGCATCCATTTCTACAATTTCAGTGATAAGAACATTGTCAGTGTCAATCAAAACACACTTAACTATTTTGTCCATTTACCTTCTCCTCATACATTTTTACTACTGATTCTAATGGTTCCACTACAGTCACAACCCAATCTGTAGGAACAACTACTTCATTATCTGCAGATAATATAATCCAAGGTGATAAAGTAACTTCAACACTTCTATCATCTTGTTGCTCTTCAGTTAGAAGCATAGGTTGTGTAGAGATAACTTTATGCGGTCTTGTGAATAGATAACCACGAACCTTTTCTTCTGATACCAATTCTTTAGCATCAGCAATAACTTGCTCACCAGACTTAAGTAAAGCTAATTTAATCGACATGATAAAACATTTCCTCTTTGAATTATAGCATAAAAAAAGGGGTTTGAAAACCCCTTTGATATTTAGAACCAATCCTTTCTGGCGTGATGTTCTGGAACTATCTTGTTTAATTCCACGGTGAGTAGTCCATCTTCAAACTTGACGGATCCAACCTCCGTATCATCTGTGATCGTCCAAACTCGTTGGAAGGAACGTTGAGCCAATCCTTTGTGGACAAACGTTCCATCAACTTCTGATTCTTCTTTCTTGCCTTCGATATATAATTTTCCAAACTCCGTATAGACTTTGACTTCATCTTTCTTGAACCCTGCAAGTGCCATTTCGAGTTTTGATTCATGATTATTTAATTGTACCAAATTATATGGTGGATAGTTTGATTGTGGAAAATCTGAATTGAAGAATCGATCTAGGTAATCATCCATCCCTATGCCATTTTGTCTTATCACCTTCATTAATTCTGGAAGGTTGGCACTATGATATGTTGCTAAGTTAGTCATGGTTCTCCTTTAAAAGCGAGTGTGTAATTTTGTCCCCGAAGGCGACATTACTATTTAACCAAAACTACTTAAAATTGTCAGTGAGGAATACCCCAAATTTTTGTACAGTAATCCCTAATAGATCTATCAGAAGAGAAGAAACCCGAACGTGCAGTGTTGATAACCGACATACGATTCCATGCATCACGATTAACCCATGCTCTACTTACTCTATCTTGAGCATCTAGGTAATCAGAAAAATCTGCAAAGACACAGAAAGGATCATGATTCAAAAGATTATCTAATAAAGGTTCAAACTTTTCTTTATCACCCTGACTAAAATGTCCTCCCTTAATCAGATTAACAACGTCCCAAAGTTCTGCACTCATATGTTGTTTAGGATCATATCCATGTTCCCACAAATCTGCTATACCCTTTTCATCATGTCCGAATAGGAAGAAGTTATCTTCACCAACTAAATCACGTATCTCTACATTAGCACCATCTAATGTACCAATAGTTAAAGCACCATTCATTTGGAACTTCATGTTACCAGTACCTGATGCTTCCTTACCAGCAGTAGAAATCTGTTCTGATAAATCAGCAGCAGGATATACAAGTTCTCCTAACTTAACACTATAGTTTGGTAAGAATATTACTCTTAACTTACCATCCATATCAGGATCAGTATTTACTACCTCTGCAATATTACAAATAAATTCTATAATCAATTTTGCCATATAATATCCTGGTGCTGCCTTACCACCAAAGATTACAGTTCTAGGTACTACATCAACACCATTCTTTATTCTTAGATATTGAGAAACAATCCAAAGAGCAAGTAAATGCTGTCTCTTATATTCATGTATACGTTTGACTTGTACGTCAAATATACTATTAGGATCTACAGCAATACCAAGATTATCAAAAATATAAGTTGCTAAATTATGTTTACCTATAATTTTAGTAGATGCAACCTTCTCTAATAATTCAGGATCATATTGCTTCTCTTCCAACTTTTTCAAAGAATCCATATTAGTAATCCAATCATTACCAACATATTCATCAAGTACCTCAGTAAGTGCTGGATTGGAAGATGCTATCCATCTTCTAGGAGTTACACCATTAGTAACATTCGTAAACTTATGAGGCCACAAATCATAAAACTCTGGCATCAATTGTGTTTTAACTAATTCAGAATGTAATGCTGCAACACCATTAACATGATGTGAACCAACAGTGGCAAGATGTGCCATACGAACTGCCTTATTACCATTCTCATCAATGATAGACATTCTCTCCAACATCCTATCGTCACCAGGATAGTGTAGACGTACTACCTGTAAGAATCTTCTATTAATCTCATAGATAATTTCCATGTGTCTTGGTAGAAGAGTCTTAAATAATTTAAGATCCCACTTCTCCAATGCTTCTGGCATCAATGTATGATTCGTATATGCAATAGATTTTGTTACTATCTCCCATGCAGTATCCCACTCAAGATGTCTTTCATCCACAAGTAATCTCATCAACTCTGCAACAGCAACTGCAGGGTGTGTATCATTTAATTGTACTTGCCAATGATGTGGGAAATCTTTTATATCATATCCACGTTTCTCTAAACTTCTAATCATATCTTGAAGAGAAGCACTGACAAAGAAGAACTGTTGTTTTAATCTTAGTTCCTTACCTTGATCAGTTCCATCATTAGGATAAAGAACCTTAGAGATAGTTTCTGATGTAACACTCTGTTCTACCGATCCCATATAGTCACCTATATTGAATGCATAGAAATCAAATGTCTCAGTAGCATCTGCTCTCCATAGTCTTAACCTATTACAATTATTAACTCTATATCCTATCTGTAAAACATCATAAGGTACAGCAATTACTTGCTCACCTGGAACCCAACGTACTCTATAATTTCCTCTATCTGATACATAATTCTCTACCTTACCACCAAATCCCACTAATACAGATTCATCTGGGTGACATAATTCCCAAGGCCATTCTCCATGTAACCAATTATCTGTAACCTCTATCTGTTGATTATCTCTTATTTGCTGCTTAAATATACCATACTTATATCTTATACCATAACCAGTAGCAGGTACCTGTAACGTTGCTAGAGACTCCATATAACATGCAGCAAGTCTTCCTAAACCACCATTACCAAGTCCAGGTTCTTCTGCTACATCCAAAACTTGATCTAAAGTTAAATCATATTCCTCTAATGCTTCCTCTGCTTCTTTCTTTATACCTAAACTTATAAGATTATTATTTAATTGAGGACCAATTAAAAATTCTGCAGAAAGATATGCTACTTCCTTACCAGAAGGTTCTTCCATAGATAACCAATAATTAATTATCTGATCTCTTACAGCATAACTCAATGCCATATAAAAATCATGAAGAGATGCTTTATCGGGACGTTTTCCTAAAGTGTAGAAAAGACGTTCCTTAATGCCATTAGATAAATTATTCGTCAACTTTTTTCTTCTTGCTACCTATATTATACTTTGTCTCTAGTATCCAGTCACCTTTATCTTTATATGCTAATACTTTTATTTGGTTTAAAGGTGCAATATCCCTTATCTTATCACCATCTACGACAGTAACCAATCCCCAATCACAAAGAAGCTGAGCAATACGATTCCTACGCTGAACATCGTTAGCAGTAAGATTGGCATGTTTCCCATCAAGGGCAAACAGTTCCTTAAAATGCACAAGAAAATACCTTCCTTGCTTATGCAAGATATGACATGATTGATATATCTTCTTCTCTTTTCTGGATGCTACTCCAATTCTTGTGAGAGTCTCTCTTACTTTTAAAAAGTCATCTGGTTCACCCAGTACAACTTCCACCATCTGTTCAGGTGTCCAGGACACTTCAGGTTCCTTAACCGTACTCATCGTCTTCCTCCAGTTTCAAACTTCGATTTTATAAAATTAATTTGTTCTTTGGTTAGGATTTTTAGAGCCTGCTTTGCCTTTTCGTTACTATACCCATAATAACGTTTCACCAATTCAAGATCTTTAATCTCATCTTTACGGAGCCAAGGAGAATATCTCTTCTTAGTTCTCAGTGTATTTAGCAAAAAATCATATTGAAGTTTCTTTGGTAGGAAATTATACCGATTCATTTCATTTGCAAACATTATTGAATCAAGATGTCCAGAGTAAATACGATTGATAATATATGGAGAATACTCTTTTTCCATTGAAGGATCTTCATCAATAAGATTCTTCTTAGTTTGATTGATAGAATTTAACCAGTCTTTTAATTCCAATGTCGGATCACCCCTGCAATAATAAAACAATTAGTAATGAGATAAGAAAAGAAAATAATAGAACGTACCAGAACAATGTAATTGTCGTATCGTCTAGTCTTTTCATCAGCGAAACTACCCAGTGCATACTTCCATACTCTCCACAGTTTTGTCATTTAATAATTTAGTAGAAGTAATTCCTTACGTTGTTGCTGATCTTTCATATATTCACCAACAGAACGCATAGTATATGTTAAATCAAATTCAACAGCATTCCAATCTTTGAAACGATTTTTAACTAACTGTGATGAATTATAACTAACCATCATACTCACATCTTGATTATCACAATCTTCAGCAAATTTATCATGATCAAATTTCTTATGCATAGAACCAGACTTACCATAGAGATTATCCTTAATATCATAAGGAGGATCTAAGTACATAAACAATCCATCATGCATATCTGTTCTAAAACAATATTCATATGAATATGAATTGATATGCCAATGAGAAATTATTTCTGAATACTCTGGTAACTTTTCGATTCCACGGAGGGAGAAGTTGGAATCTGATGCTTGTTTTGAGAACGAGGAAGACTCAGTGAGACCAGAGAAACTACACTTATTAACAATATAGAAAGCAACTGCTCTTTCGATATCTTTTTTTGTACTGTCATTAATAATATCCTTTGATTCGATAAAAAGTCCCTTTGCGGAATCTGGATTTGGATGAGCAAGTTTTAACTTCTTTATCTCTGATGATAATTCATCTCCAAACATCTGAAGATTTAACCAAAAATTTATTAATGGTTCATAAAGATCATTAACAGTAATCTTCATATGTGGATACATCTTACTAACATGTATCGCAACACTACCACCACCAAGAAATGGTTCACGATATTCTACATAATCTCTAAGTTCTGGAAAAAATTGTCCCATCTTAGTACAAGCACGGGATTTTCCACCAGGATATCTAAGAGGAGTCTTTAGTGATTTTTTGCTCATAATTTAAATGCAATTGAATTGCGTTATCAAATTTAGTATAGGTTGGTCCATGCAAGGCACAATACTCATTAAAAGTAATCATCATTTCCTTACGAGTAAGATTACAATGTTTTGCTGCCTGTGGAACATTCCATTTTGCACAGAACAACATCTCCATTGCTTCTCTAGTTTCTGGACGCATCAGTAAAATCTTTCATAAGGATTACCACCAACTTGCACTTCAATAGTATCAAAGATTCTATTTAATGAACGAGCAAATCCTCTATATCCAGAACCAACATATAGTTGACCTAATACAACTGATGCTGTTGCTACACCCCAAAAGATGTAATAGAATTTAGATTTAACTTGATTCCTTTGTTTTTCTTTAGTGATCATAATAATTTCATTTTAAAATATCCTTTATGGAATGGTAAGCAACAAATCCAGAAAGTACGCCACTCAATAATAGCACAATTCCTAGAAAACCGAAACAATCTAATTTAAACTGTTTCTTATTCTTCACTCAAATCCTCTAATGTGAATATACTATAGAGTTCCAATCCTGCTAATTTCATGGCAGTTGTTGCCTCTTCATTCTCTTGCCTATCCACAATAGAAACAACACGTTCTACCTTATATCCAGCATCACGAAGTCTTTTCACAGCTTTAATAG
>VTLG01015475.1_pt1 | contig 11111 bp, 15 predicted proteins | sample 4694571 | NCBI WGS metagenome assembly VTLG01 (sample SAMN12604809, study PRJNA352737) | marine metagenome | biome: ENVO:00000447; feature: ENVO:00000209|ENVO:00000569|ENVO:01000036; material: ENVO:00002151; isolation source: viral sequences binned using virsorter ... | reverse complement strand
ATCTAGTTTATAACTTTCACGCCTAACAAAAGTGTGTTTACGATATAGGTCAAGATAATCTAAAACATCAACACCTAATATATCCCAATACTTTTGTTCTTTGTTAAAACCTTTAGCAGTTATTCTCGCACTATTAGGACTAACAACACCCCATGGACTAAACTGTAAAAGATATTCTTCACCCATAAGATATTTAAAACGATTAAACAGATAAGGTATATCAAAAAACTTACAGTTCCAACCTGTGATGATATCAGGATTATATTCACACCAAAACTTTGTAAATGTTTTAACTAAATCTATTTCAGATTTACATTTAATATATTGCACATCATCACGATCATTGACAAAATTATTCATGCCAAAAACAATAATTCTTTTTGATGTATGATCTTTAACTGTAATACAAATTAATTCTTCCTCTGCCTTATCTGGATCAGGAAAACCATTTTCACTTTCACACTCTATATCAATTGTAAGTAATCTTATTTGTTTAATATCCCAATCTATCTTGCCTGGAAACTCATCAGCGATAAATGGATATTGATATCTTGTATTACCAAAGTATTCAAAATTAGAAACATCTTTATATTCGTCTATCCATTTCTTTGCGTCATAGATACTTTCAAATTGTACCTTCCCCACATTACGACCATCAAGTGTTTTATACTTTGATTCTTTTTGTGATGGAATAAAGAGAGAAGGTTTATAATTAATTCTAAACTTCTTATGACTACCATCATGGTTCACACCACGGACTAATAAACGCCCACGATATGGTATAACGCTAGTGTAGAATTTCATTAATTATATTTGTGTATTATTAAAATGTTTGTTTAATGCTTTTGTTTTATCTTCCGCTGATGCTATTTTATCAACTAATTTATCCATTTCCTCTATGTGTTGAGGATGTTCTCCTATTGCAACAGGATTATCAAAATAAACAATTAGAGTAGCAACCGCACTTGCGATTTCTGATTCATATTGTTTAGTTAATGCTTTAAATAGTGGATTTTCTGTTTGATGATTTTTTGCCATTGTTCACTCCTTTTCATATTATTATAACACAATTTAGTTAGTTTGTAAAGCACTAGTCTAAACTGTATTTTGTTGTAACTACATATTTTCTGTCTGGATTTACCATAACATTTACTCTACTCATAAACTCTCGGTCAAATAAAATTGGTGTTCTATCTTTCCTATCATCTAAAGTAAATTCTGTTTCGTACATACCACCTAGAAACTCTACGAATAATTTTATTACATATCTTGTTTCGTCATAATCTCTTAAACCACCTACTGATATTTCTTCTTCACGAATAATAGGACTAGTAAGTGTTTTGCCTAATAAAGTCCATGTAACATTTTTGCCAGTTACTTTCATTTCTTCAGCATGAATAACTGACATACCTGAATTACCTGTATCAAATTTAGCAACTAGTTCACCAAATGGTTTGATAGTTACAATCTCTTTGTAACCACACTCACTAGGTACTTTCACCCAATTCTTTTTGTCAGCAAAAAATTCTATAATCTCTTTACTTATATTTTGACCACTTGCTTCTTCTATACCTTCAGTACCAGGAGATGAGTTTACCTCAATTACAAATGGTGGTTCTTTTTCTCTATTCTTACTTGGTATAAAGTCAACAGCAGTCCATACACCATTAACTGCTTTTGCAGCCTTTAAACTTTCTTCTATTTCTAATTCTGTTAATTTGATTTTTTGTGGTTCTGAACCTTGAGATACATTACTTCTAAAGTCACCTTCAATTACAGGTCGTTTCATTGAAGCAAGTACCTTACCACCTAATACTAATACTCTAACATCATAATCTGTTTTAATATATTCTTGCAAAAGTAAATCAGTATCTTCATCTTGTTTATAAATTAATTGTACGATACTGTCTAATGCTTTTTCTGATTCAATAAACAATACACCAACACCTTTTGACCCTCTCAAAGTTTTCATAATCACAGGCATTTTTGTATCTAGTTTATCAAATGCTAGTGCTGACTTTTCTGGATCGTTTATTAAAGTTGTTTTAGGTTGTTTAATACCATAATCTGCAAGTCTTAATGCTGTTCTATACTTGTCTGTACAAACATTAATTGTTTGCCTACTATTAATAACACAAATACTATGCTTCTCTAATGAAGATACAATATCCATCCAACTGTCTTTTCTAACAACTGAACCTCTTATGATTGCGATTGTATCAACGCCTGAAACTACAAAACCTTTTTCGTCATCTTTATTATGTAATCTAAAAATACCATCTTCATACGAAGTATAACCACCAGTTAGTTTATACAGATAATGTTTCCATCCTAATTTCTCTGCTTCTTCTTTTAATCTATCAGCAGTATGAAAAGTCTTTGCCTTTTCTGGCTCATCTGTAATTATAACTAGTTTATATTTCTGATCGCCTTTTGCTTCAGATATAAACTCTTTAAACTTCGGTGCCTTCATCTTCAACTTTTTTACCTATGTTATATTTTGCTTGTAAGTCCCATTCACCTTTTTCTTTAAATGATAAAACTTTAATTTGCGATAATGGTGCTTTTTTCTCAGCAACATCTTTATTTAAAATAGCAATCAAACCCCAATCAGCTAATAATTGAGCAATAGTATTTCTTCGTTCAGTATCATTATCAGAAAAGTTTGCTGACTTTCCATCTAATGCGAACAGCTCTTTAAAATGTACTATGAAATATCTTCCTTGTTTGTGTAATATGTGGCAAGATTGAAATAACTTTTTATCTTTTCTTGACGCCACTCCGATTCGTGTTAATGTCTCCCTAACTTTTAGAAAGTCATCTGGCTCTTTTAATTGTACCTCTAACATCTTCTCTGGATGCCATGTATTATCTAATTCATTCATTTTGTCCCACCTTTAAATAATTTTTCTTTAATCAATTTCACTTGATCTTTGGTGAGTATGTCCAGAGCAGATTTTGCTTTATCATTACTATAACCATAATACTCTTTTACACACTCAATATCTTTTAATTTACTTGCTCTTAAAAAAGGACTATACCTTTTCTTTGATCTAATACTATTTAGTAGAAATTGAAATTGCATATCTTTATCAATAAAATGATTACGATTCATTTCATTAACAAGCATTATAGTATCTGAAAAACCAGACAATATCTTATTTACAATAAATGCAGGATACTTTTTTACCCACATTGTATCATCAGAATCCATTATATTCTTTTTAGTAAAGTTTATGGCGTTTAAATATTCTTTTAGTTCATACATAAAAAACCTCAAAGTTATTTTTACATCCAGCAAATTTAGTATGTGTAAATTTTATTGATGTATTTTCTCCAACTAATTTTTGTGGTATTAACCACCACTCATCTTTATTGTTTATATAACAAGCAAATATATCAACTTCATCTTCGGTATAATGATGAAAATATCTTTCCCAAGATTTACTAAACCTACTACCTGTTGACTTAGCAATTGTAATACTTTTGTCATTACTAGTTGATTTAACTTGTACTTTAAAAATTTTAGGTTCTGCTATTTTTAGTAAACGATTATCAACTAAAAAATCATAAGGCGACCAATCAACACTTGGTTTAGATATGACTAACATATTACCATCATAATCTTTTAATCTATTGTATTGATATTTAACCAACGCACCCTCAAAAATACTCTCAACAGATGTACCAAAAGTTTTAGCACATTTTTTTGGAATACTTTTTGACATATCAACCTTGGTTAAAGGATGTATATTTTTATTAACTATTTTATCGTCAGGAAATAAACTCATTTGAATTTAACCTGGGACATAAGTTCAGTTAAACAAGCCACCAAGTTAATTTCTTGATCTGCAACAAAGGCAGATTTATACTGATAATCAGCAATAATTAAAACAGCATGAGGTATAGTTTCTGGTTGAAGATTACTATACATACTATCATAAATTTTTCTAAAGATTTTAACTGGATCATTATCAAGATTATGGACAACCCATTTTCTCATATCACTAAACTCTTTATTCTTTAAATGAGATACTAATGTTTTTAGGTTTTCGTCTGATACATTTACAAGAATACCAGCGTCAATAGAACCGCTTACTGAATATCTTTGTAATTCATTTATCAGTTTTCTAAAATCAGGAAAATGTTTTGTTATTAATTCTGCAAGGACCTTTTCCTCATAGTCCACATTTTGTTCTTTGAGAATAAATGTTGCTCTTTCAAATAGTTTAGTGGCAAGTTTACCTTTATCTTTAGGGTTAACTCTAAATTCTATATTTGAAAATCTACTATGTAAAGGTTCTATAATTCTATTCTTAAAATTACAAGTAAGAATAAATCTACAATTCTTATGAAACTCCTCAATGAAGCCTCTCAATGCAGGTTGTGTTGATTGTGGATTAAGATAATCTGCCTCATCTAATATCACAACTTTTTTACCACCAGATAGCGATACAGTTGAAGCAAAGTTTTTAATCTTATTTCTTAATACATCAATACCACCCTCTTCGGATCCATTAATCATAATCCAATCACAATTCATTTCTTCACATAATGCTTTTGCAACTGTGGTCTTACCTATACCTGGTGTGCCTGATAATAATAGATTAGATAATTCACCTTTCTTGATGAAAGATTTGAATAGTGTTTTTAATGATGTTGGTAATATACAATCATCAATCGTTTTTGGTCGATACTGTTCGACCCACAAAAAATCTGTATTCATACATACCTACTTTGTTATTGTACTATCTGGTTCTAAAGCGATCCAGTATTCAATAGGTAATTTTGTATTTTTAAAATGTGAGATTGATTTTGAAGATACAGATACATCATAGTCACCAGATATCATTTTCATATTTTCTACTTTGAAATAGAAAGTATAATCTGCTGTTGCATTTTCACCAACAACAATATCAAAATTATTTGATGTATCATTCTTTTTATCACATACTTTTAATACTACATCACCACCCTTTGTGCCTTCTAATGCAAGGTCAGGTGTTTTTAGAATCGCAGCCATCTTTTGTAATTGAGTAAGATTAGCTTCTGATAAACTAAAAGATACATCTGCTTCTGGCATATTAACCTCTTTAGTAGGCGATACAATTACAGACGGATCAGAATAAAAGTATTTGACTTTTGACTTACTGCCTTCAGCAGATATAGTCATAAACTTATCTTGTAAATTTAGTTCTGGTTTATTTAAACTTGATACTACTGCAAGAAACTCATTAAGATCATAGATACCAAACTCACTAGCAAATGCTTCTGCAATTGTAGCCTTGGCAAATATATTTCTCATAGTAGAAATGGTAGACAATTCATTTCCTGGTTTAATCAAAATGTTAGTATTGATTTCAGAAAAGTTTTTTAGAATGTCTAATGTACTTTGATTGATTTTCATAATATTAATTTCACTTTCATATTGTTTGATTACATTATATATTATATGAAGGGCAAAGTCAAGCTTCGCCCCTCATTTATTTTACAATTATTTAATTTTAATTGTACGAGGTTTTTTAGCCTCGGGAACGATCTTCTCCAATTCAACGATTAGCATTCCATCTTTCAATTCAGCAGATTTTACCTCTACTTCGTCAGCAAGTGTAAATCTTTTTGTGAATTGTCTTTTGGAAATACCACGGTGAACGGTTTTTGATTTATCGTCCTTCTCATCCTTGTCAAGGTCAGATTTAATTGTTAATTGATTATCAGCATAACTAATTTCAATATCGTCTTTACTGAAACCTGCTAATGCCATTTCAATTTCCCAATTAAGGTCATCTAACTTATTAATGTTGTAAGGTGGATAAGATTGACTTTGATTTGCTGTGTACTCTAATGTATCATTAAAGTGAGCAAATATATTATCGAAACCTACTGAAAAAGGTCTCAAATCGTTCCAAATAGATAAGGTTCTATTTACCATAGTTTTCTCCTTTGTTAAGCGAGTTAATATAAATGATACCTCCCAATGAGCGTATCACTTTTATTTATATAAGTATTGTTTTAAAAATTACAACCCCTATAAAAAAATTTGGTAGTGGTAGGTCTCACCCACTTTTACCCTAACTCATCTTACTGAGCCTATACCCATAAGGATCTACAAAGACCAATGGACCAAAAAAAATGACAGTTTTTGTTTCTTGGGAAAACTGTCAAACCCGAATTGGTGTCTTTGCGGAAGACACTCTACCTCTTAATATCAGGACTTACGAGCTGCCTGATACTACTATTTATACAGTAGATACTCTTATTGATTAGAATAAGCGTATTTTTGTTTACCGTATAAAGCTCTGATACCAGCAGCGATGATTTCAGAAGTGTTACCTTTTAACACTTTTTTCACGCCTGCAGCTAAAATTGCTTTAGTAGGTGTACCTAAACGGTACGAAGTACCATTAGATGTCTGATTAATGTACACCATATGTCCTTCAGTTCTTAATTGATCTACCATCGCTCTTGGTGATGTTAGGTCAAATTTATTTCTTAAAGTGGTCCATGCAACTGCTTTTCCACTTGACAATAAGTTTAATACTTTTTGTTTCTTTGTTAAGGCTTTTCTACCCATAATAAATTAACTCCTTCAAGTCTTTGTTGCCGTTGTTTATTACATTATTTGATATGGGCAACAACATATCAAGTAATTCTGTTAATAACCTTCTCGCAAGGCTCTTAATTTTTGTTCCTTCTTACACCTTCTTATGTTCTCTTTAAGTTTTCTTTGTTTCTTTAAAGATGGTTTTTCATAATACTGGCGTTCTCTTAATTCTTTCATAAGGCCATCCTTCATTAATTTCTTTTTAAGGACTCTCATGGCCTTCTCAACATTATTTCCTCTAACTTGTACCTCAATAGCCATTACTTAACACTCCTTTTTTGACTTTCAATATTGTTTACAAATACTCTAATCAATCTTGACACATCAACCTCTTCGGTTTTTAATGACTTTGGATTTTTAAAACTCACTTTACAATCATTTACTTTTGCATAAGTTTTATTTTTATTATCAACGACTATGGCACTATCTGTATTCTTTCGCCAATCGTGTGAGCTATATCCTAATACATCATCCATTTTATAATCCGTCTATTTTAAACATGGTAAGAATATTTTGACTAGGTATTACAGTAGAAGTACCACCATCACCCAACTCACCATACTTATTATAATTATAATCACTCATTAATATATGCACATCCCTATTCTTCTTAATTAACCAACCAGTAGAAACACAGGTCGCAGGTTTCATGGCTTCAATTTCTTTCATATCTTTCCAACCAGCATCCGATTCAATATCTTTCCAATATACCAAATAAAAATCATATGTAAATGGTATCTCTGGTACATCTTGCCGTTGAGTTTTATTATTTAATTTTTTACTTTGTTTGGTTCTTTTTTTCATTATTGTTTTTTTATTATATCAAATTTTTTAAATTCTGTCAAGCCCTTGTAAAAAGAGAGGGCGATGACTAGTCGCCCCCTCACTACATTATGAGATAGATTAATTAGTAATTAACATTACCTTCCTCACTATCATCGGAATCTGTTTCCTCAACAACTTCAGGTTCGTTACCCCAAGTAGAAACATCTTGTCCGCCATCAACTTTGGTATATAAATCTAAAAAGGATGTTTTGGTATCCAAATCAAATCTATTTGTACACATTTCAATTGCCTTCATTTTATTTTTGAAGATGGCAAATGCTTCTACTATGTGGACTAATCTTCTGGTTGAGATAATCTCATCAACTCCGCCCTCATAATAAGTTTTTCTAATAATATCTGCCCAAGTAACTAGGTCAGTAGCAAATTTTTCATCTGCCTTTCTAGTTAATTTCTTATTGGCAAATACATTGTTTAATATCTTATTCTCAATTTTATTTGTAGGATAAGATTGTTCAACAGTAATCGGAAATCTTTCAAGGAATGCCTCGTTAAGAATATTAGTACCGATAAACTTACCGTCATCACTACCTTGCCCTTTAGTATTGGCAGTAGCAATCACATTAAACCCTGGTGCAGGTTTAATAAATTTGTTTATCTTTTTAAGGAAGACACCATTACCTTCAAGAATAGGTTGTAAACACATAATCTTATTAGAGGCAAGGTCAATCTCATCTAATAAAAGAAGAGCACCTCTCTCCATTGCTTCTACAACTGGACCATTCTGCCATACAGTTTGGCCTTCTTGCAATCTATAACCGCCGAGTAAATCGTCCTCATCGGTCTCAATAGTAATGTTAACCCTAATACATTCTCTTTTAGTTTGAGCACATGCCTGGGATACATTCATTGTCTTACCGTTACCAGAAAGACCTGTAATGAATATAGGATAAAATTGTTTACTTGAAACAATTGATTTAATATCTTTGAAATGCCCCCAAGGAACAAAAACATTATCCTTTGCAGGAACAATGTCACCAGTTAAACTTGAAACAATGTAAGCTGCCTGATTAACAGTTTCAGATACATCTGCCTTTTGAGTTTTTGGTTTTTCATTCTCTAATGGAACATCTTTTAAAGTAGGTGAAACATCTTGACCGTCAATAGGAAGAGAATAAACTCCTCTACTAACTTTGTAGGTATCAGATTTTAACCAACTTGGATTTTTTATCTTGCCAGATTTGACAAGTTCATTAATTTCGGATCTACTAATTTCAGTTCTTCCGAAAGTTTTATACAACACTTCAACTTGTTGCATTTGGTCGTTATTTAGTCTAGTCATTTTTTCCTTTCATAATGTATTAACTAATTATACTGCTATGCTATCATGGATAGGCATAGAAGTCAAGCACATATGCCATTTTATTCCCCTTATTTTATGCGATATATCCATTTTATTTGTTCTCTCTTTGTTCTTTTTGGTCAATATGGGGGTCAAAAACCCCCATATTTTAATTTTATGATGATTACTCACTATCCGATTCGGTAGTAGTTTCAACTGTCTGCCCTAATGTAGGAAGACTATATGAAGCTCTGCCTAGTCTATAAGCAGTATTCTTCATTAACCAAGCAGGTTTAGTGATACCGTGCTTACTTTGAAGGGATATAATATCCTTTCTAGTAATTGAGGTAGTAAACCCTTCATCATTTGCCATTTTAACAAACGATTCTTGAGCTTCGGTTAGTTTGATTGTATTAGTATTATTATCCATAATATAACTCCTTTATCAATTAAGCAACTTGTGAAATAAATTTATTTAAGATTACTCTACTACCCTTATTTGATTTAAGAGTGGCAGAAAACAATCTTTTTATTTCGCCTTTTTTAGCGTTTTCAGATGGTGTTGCCATTTGACCATCTTCAACTTTCAAATTATCTCCTGCAAGGAGATAAAGTTCATCATAACCTGTATTGTCTTTTACAACAAGGCATTTATTTTTTCTGAAATCGGACATAACTTTTCTTCTATTAAAAACTTTAGTATCTTTATCATCATCCATTTTGTACTCTGGAAAGTATTTGTCTAAAGCATATCTATCTACTCTTTTTGTACCAGAGATAAAGAACCCTAATACTTTGGTACCAGTTCTTAATTTTAAAGCAGTTAAAAGTTCTTCGGTTAAATCGCCTCTTCTGTAACCTCTATCAACTTTTACTTGTCTTTTTGTAACTCTATCAACTAATATATGGTTATACTCATAACTCATATAATTAAATGTGTAACCTCTTTTTTCTGCTCTTGACTTATCATATTCATCACAACTTGAAAGATCAAAACTAATAACTCTATCATTACCATCAGATGATCCATCAGTTAAAAATACTGTATTCATTTTATCAATGTTATAAGATTTTTGAAAAGCAGGTACCATTTTCATAGCAGCCATGATTGTATCATTCAATGGAGTGGAAGATAAATCGTAACCTCTAGGAGCGTCATGTAAATCATATTTCCAATCGTCAGAATAATCCATATTCTGATATGATCTTCTGCTTCTATAAATGTATCTTTCATATAAAACAGAAAGGTGGTATAAGTTAAGCATACCAGTATCATATTCTTTAGCAGACATTTTTGAAGATATCAAATTAAACAATACTAAATGAGTATCAACTGAAATATCGCCTTCTTGATATTTTGGTTTAGGAAATAAATCGTTCTCATCTAAATCTTGTTTTTTCAATTCCCATCTACTGTAATCTGTTTTATAACTTGTATTATTACTGAAAGCATACACTTCAAAAGGTATGCCAACCTTTCTACAAAACATTGTTAGATTCATTAACTGGTGAATTGTAGCAGTAAGTTTATCACCCATACTACCTGACCAATCAATATACATCATAAGACCATGATTTTTACCATCAGGTAATAATGTTAATCTTTTAAATATATCATCATTATACTTGTAACTATGTAATTTAAGTGGATCAATAATACCAGACTTATCTTGTTTAGCACGACTATAAGCGGCAGCAGCCTTTTTAAGTTCAAACTCTTTAACCATATAACTAACTGCCTTGTTTTGATCTTTTTGAAATTTCTTATATGATTCAATTAATTTGTTATAGTTATTAAGATATGATGTATTATTTCTTAATTTAACTTGTTTCTGTACTTTAAAATCTTTTAATACTTGTTTATAATCAATTACAAACTCTTTAAGATTTTTAAATTCGTGTATATGCATATAAGCATTGTCTTTACTTTCAGGATCTAATAATTGATCTTGACTACTTGACCATGCATTATCAGTTTCGGATTCTATTTGATTTGGTACTGAACCGTCTGTTACGGTATCTGATTGTGTGCCTGAATTAGGACCAGATTCTTTTTCTTCTGAATCTAGTTTTTCATCTTCTTTTTTTTCTTCATCATCTTTAGAATCTGACTTGCCGCTGCCATCAACATTTTTTTCTTCCTCTGACTTTTCGTTTTCCTCTTCGCCTTCTTTACCAACATTATCACCCTCACCTTCTTGTTCGTTATCACTATCTTCGGAATCAACTTCAATGGTCATTGTGTCGCCATCTTCGTCATCATCTTCCATACCGTGTTGATCTATACCTTTTGTTTCAGCTTCTTGATCGCAATAATCCATCAACTCTTTAGCAAGTTTTTTTACATCTTCAAATGTTTCAACATTTAACATTTTTTGTACT